>Ga0325411_1001548_pt1 | contig 25668 bp, 6 predicted proteins | sample PopdelMetagenome_13_FD_206181 | JGI IMG/M metagenome (GOLD analysis project Ga0325411, IMG submission 206181) | Populus deltoides microbial communities from Bellville, Georgia, United States - Xylem-PdIQD-R4 | ecosystem: Host-associated > Plants > Phyllosphere > Stem > Wood/Secondary xylem... | reverse complement strand
TTACCTTAGGATTAGTAATTGAATATGTTGGAATAAGTAGTATAGATTGGGTAAATTGGTTGTGGCTACTGTTAATATGTGCAGGTTTGTGGATTTGGGTAGTATCCGGTATAGGGGAGGTGCTGTCAAATTTTTTTTTGACATTTGAATTTAATTATATAAGTATTTGTATAAAATTGTGTAGATGCGTAGAACGAAAACCAGAGCTGGTCGCTCAAGTAGGGTCGCAGCTAGTTCGTCTAGCAGCGAGGATGATATTTCCTTAGGTGCCTCTCAAGAAGAGGCACCTACACCACCTGCGCCGTCAACCGATGCTGCCTCTTCCAGCGATACTTCACAGCGCAGAGGCGGCGTGCCTTCGCAGCGGAATCAATTTACCCGCAAGTACGAGGCACAGTGGAAGGACGACCTTTCAATGTAAGTTTGTTAAGGTTTTAGTTTTTTTTTAAATTACAACATAATTTATGAAGTAATCACTATTGAATTTATTTCATTTATTTTCAGGTTCACAAACATTGAAGCCGCCCGAGTAATATCATCGGCGTTTAAATCGTTGATGGAGATTCCATTGTTTCAATGGAGTCAGATATCCAAGCATCCTGAATGGATGCCTCAAATCAATGCATGGTTTGGCAGATTTCAGGTTGGTGTTAATTTATAATTTTCAGCTTATTTCTAATAAATTATTAATATAATTGTAAATAAATTATTGTTTTTATTTAAACTTGTTTATTTATACACAACATAAATTCTGCTGGGACAGTGAGCATAACACTGTTGTGAGGAGGGTGTGGGAAAATCACGTGACAACTAGGTAAGATCGAAAACAATACATGATTTTTTTTAGACAAAAATTTATGTTTTGAAATGTAATTTTTGGTTGCGTGAAGTAGGTTGCGTAATTTTTGGTATGAAGTACAAAAAAAGGCAAAAATAAGGGTTTCGAAGGCTGGAACGATGTTGCGGTTTGGAGGGATTTCAAACCGATATACATCCCGGAAGATATATGGTCGCACTATCTTGAGCACGTGACGTCTGAGCGGTTCACACGACGCTCACAGTCCGGTGCTGCCAATTCATGGTGGGGTGACAACGCACACTGGCGGCTCCGTTCCGTTTGCTGCACATGCGAAACGGATGGTAAGATTAATTTAAATGAAATATATCGTTAAATTCAGTTGTTATTAATATATCTTTTTTCATTATAGGCTGCGTCTCTTGGACGTGAGCCGAGCCCGATGGAGCTGTTTGTGGAGACGCATGTGCGGAGTCAAGACCGCCAGAAGGGGGCGCAACAGTTCGTTGATAACCGTGCTCAACATTTCATGGTATGTTTGTTCAACCATTTTATTTTGTAAGTTATTATGTAAGTTATTATGTTTATTGTATTGAATATGATGATTACTTTTTTATTTTATTTCAGGAGACGTATAATAATCGGTTGAGGGAGAGATACGGGGACGATACTTTGACCCATCCGGAATTCGATCCGGATTTGTGGAAGGAGGTTGGCTCGTCAGGTGGACCCGATAAAAATCAGGTTTACGGGCTCTCCAACACTACGGCCGACAACTTGCGGTCGACCCGTAGTGTTTCAACCGTTGGGATCCCAATCAATATCGAGCTCCCAATCTAAGGAGTTCATGGCCTTACAGCAACACATTGCTTAGCTCACCGAGAAATACGATAACCTAAAAGCGGAGTACGCACAATTCAGAGCGGAACAAAGAGCGGAGTCTGAGCAACTCAAAGCGTCTCAAGCACAACAAAAAGCGGAGTATGAAGCGGCTCATGAACAACAAAAAGCGGCTTATGAATAGCTTCGCGAAATAATCATGAACATGTTAAATAGTGGAACATGTACGCCTAATATTTTTTGGCCGTATAACCACCAGCCTCCTCCAGGATCTCCTCCTCCTCCTCCAGCTCCACCTTTATATTAATTTGTAATCAACATTATTTACCTTTAAAACTTCATTTAATATTTTTCTTGAAACATATTTAGTTTGTAATGAATATTATTTAACTTTGTTTTTTTTTATGTTTAATAAAAATTTTATTTGCATAATTGGTTTGTATAACAATTAATTTATATAGTTTTATATTATATATCCTAAATAATTTTTTTAAAACAAATTAAGAAAAAAACTATTACCAATGATTTTACCGACGAATTAATTCGGTCGGTATTTTAAACGTTCACCGACAGACTTACCGACAGAATTAATCCGTCGGCATTTGACAGTAGCTTCCACTAGTACCGATGAATTTACAGATGGACATATTCAGTCGGTATTTCATACATTCACCGACCGATGTACCGACGGATATTTTCTGTCGGTAATTACAATGTCACCGACGGAATGAAAATCCGTTGGTATATTTCAAGCGGGAATCTTTTTTTTGGCGCGCACATTCCGTCTGTAAAACCGTCGGTAAATGTTTTTTTGTTTTTCCGACTGATATACCGACGGAATGGGAAATCACCGACGAAGGTAAAGCCGACGGACTTATTCCGTCGGTGATGACGTCGGTAAAAAAATCACCGACGAACTTCTAATCATACACCGACGGAATTTTTCCGTTAGTAAAACTGTGAAATCTTGTAGTGAATTGAGTTTTCATGTTTTGATATTTTTTTAATTATTTTTCCATTTATTATACATTCAGAACTTAAGAAAATATTATTTTCATTCAACAATTTTTTATTCATATCCATTTTGAATATATGTCACACAACTAGACAACTTTAGCAATCCAAAGGATCTCAATATTAATAAAATATACAGTAAAAAAAAACTCAATTAATCATAATGGGAATAGAGTAATAAATAGAGATATTCACACACAATTAATCTGCATTTCAATACTAATAGAATATAGAGTAAAAAAAGCTCAATTAATCCTATCAATCATCATAATCCCATTGCTCAAATTTAGTTATTTGAAACTATGTATATTTGTATTGAGTTTTAAATAGTTTAATATTTTCATTAATTAAAACATTGCGTAGAGTGCACTTTGTTTTTATTTATGGGCGTGTTTGCTTTAAAAAGTATAAAATTGATATTATTTTTAGTATTGTTTTAATTTTTTTAATATGTAGATGTTGAAAAAAATATTAATATATTTTTTAATAAAAAAAATATTTTAAAAAAAGTTTGGAGAGTTTATTTTGTTTTTGTTGTTGGGGTTCCAAGCCTCCTATTAATGACCCTTGCATGTTTCATTAGCCGTTGGTGATTCTTTTAACTATAAATTATGTCAGTTATTCGATTTTTTTTTTATTGATATTCTTTTTGATTGGTTATATTTGGCATCTGTTGAATCCTAGGTTTCTTAGCTAACTGATGTGTTGTTTTTAGTTTTTTCTTTAGGTAATTATCTCTTAGTATTTTTTATGAATAAAAGCATGTTCCTTCGTGCTTCCGATTTGTACATGTATATATATATATGACTTGCCAACCTCTCAGCGGTTAAATTTGATATATTATATTTTTACATTTGAAAATATATATATATATATAAACGGCGAAGGAATTGTTAAAATGAGCCGCAACATGAACAGGTGACAAAACTCATGAACCACGTTGGTTCTTTTTTTTTATTATTATTATTGATTGTCCTTATTTAATAATGAAAAAGATAAGAATATAATACTTGTAATTTCTCTATCAAGCATGTCGGCTGCAATTTTTCAACTTGTTATCATCAATTTCCCACCATCACTTAATTTCTTTATCTAAGCCATTAATTTCTGTACATCTGTGACAAGATAGCACATGCCCCATTACCTTTCCCTTTCTCTCTTTGTGTTTTAGTTTTTTTTTTTTCCATGATTATAGGGCCGCGTTAACGAATGTTCTTTTGTTGATTTTAAAAATTAAAATAAACCTATTTTTGAATAAAAAAAATTAGAATTAATCAGGTGAGATTCTGCTCAAGTTTATCAACTTAATCAAGAATTGACAACCAGATAATTTGAATATTTTCACCGAGTCAAAGTTCAATTATTTAAAAAATAAATAAAAACATGGCTTGGACAAGATTTCAAGCCAATAAATCAAGTAAAGTTTAATAATTATATTTTTTTATTATAGTGATTAACAATATTAAAGAAAAATAAAATAATGATGGTTAAGCAAGGGTGAAAGATCATTTTTGTGCAATTTTTTGTTTGAAAATTGTATATTATTTATTTGAATATTCATGTGAAATTAATGGCATTTGATATTCTTGTGGTTGTACTGCCAAGTGCATTGAATTGGAGGGGAAATAACAAATGATTGGTTTTTTAGGAAAAATTAATGGGCTATATAATAATTATTATTTTTGTCTTAATGATATTTACATATAAGTCTGTCAACAAAAATTGAGTAGTATTATTTATTTTATTTTATTTTCAAATGTATTTCTGATTAAAAATAAAATGAAGTCCATGGTTTGTTCACCAACTTTGAACACATTTAAATTTGTCTCAAGCTATTGTGAACATAAATATTTGTATAAATTTGAGATTAATTGTAAAAATATATAAGTTTATTTTATATTTTGTTGAGTAATCAACATAAATGCATTGAAAAACTTTTTCACAAACATTTTCAACCAGCTTATTACTAATATATATATATATATTTTGATAAGAAAATTCATGCCAAAACTGTATATAATCGCCCTATTAGTTTATATCATGATGAGCTTGAACTTGTAAAAAATCATGAGCTATTTTTAAACTTTGATAAAAATGAGTATTTTCATTAAAACAACAGAAAAAAGTGAGATTAAAAAAAATACTATACTTATTAAGTTTTTCATTACATATTAAGAAATATATTATTGTGAATTGTAATAGTAAAAATGATAATTTTGCTCTTTCAAAAAAAAAAAAAAACTATCAAACTTGCCCTTAAAGATAATATGATTTTTTTTTTCATAACTCATTAGTTATTTATGAATTGAGCGAGGGAAATAAAGTTTTTTTATTTTTAGTATAGTAAAATGATTTAAATATCTTTAAAAAAAAAATTAATTAATTAAACTAGTATCTAAAGGCTTTTCAGATATTTTAACTCTTCTAAACACAACAAAATAATTCAATTAACCTTAAAAGCAAAGAAATATGAACTAGTTTCCATAGGCTTTATCATACTTTCATTATGGTTTAGGATTTAACAGGTTGTAAGTTTGGAAGATTAACTCAACTTTGAGAAATTCGCTCGAGTTTGCTTTTTTCTTCTTCTTCTTTCTATTTTTAAGCTTATGTTTTTAAGTCTCATGCTTTAACATTTATTTAATCAGAGATTGAACTTTATTTTTTTATTTTTTTTCTATATGATCTTTCATTACTTTTGAAAAACAACTTAGGTTATCTCAATTTTTTTAATTTATCTTTTTTATTAAATTTATCTTTTTAAAATAATTTTTTAATTAAATTAAGTCAATTAATTAAATATAAGTTTTAGAACCTCACCTCAAGATATTTTAATTGATTTGCTAAGGAAATATATGGTTAAAATTATTACGTGCTTATCCAAAACAAACTAATTAAAATAATAGCTTTATTATTTATTAATTTGGATTTGAAGTAATTATATTTATTATATTATCTATAAACAACTAAATTAACTTTAAGTGAACAAAGATACAAACGAAAATTCAATAAGGATTAAGATGGTGTTAAGTTATTCAATAAGGCATTAAATTTTAACAAATTATTCAACAAGTTTAGTATAATAATTATAGTTATTAAACTCAATTTAGATATTAATAATCACAAGCTGTAAGTTACATCCAAGTCCATATGATATGAGTTGGATTAGTTCATCAAAGAAAAAAAAAATCAAAACCACATAGATTTTTTTTAAAAAAATTACACCAATTATTTTTTTTAAAATAAACATTTCACATAAGATCAATAATTAACTCATTTTTGACCTCTCAGTCTTATTATAACAAAAACTAAAAGTACTTAGATTTTTATTATATATTTTTCACAATAAAACTACTATTTTATCTTTAGTAGACAGAATTATTTAGCTTTGTTTTAGAGGAGACAAGTCTTTTCAATAGAGTACATTAATCATTACAGGAATGAATAGGATAAATAATCTTTTAGTATTTTTATTACATAATTATTATATTTAACAGTAAAAAAACATTAAACTTTGATCAATATAATTTTTAGTTTTTAACTTAATTTTAAAATAATTAAATTACATCATTTTCATTAGAATTTAAAAAGTTTTGCCTTTGATTTAAAGATTATTTTATCTTTTATATTTGATTATTTGATTGTTTTTAAATATCATTAAAAATAATATAATAAATTTATATATAAAAAAAGCTAGAAGTGTGTGAATAATATTTATTAAGATTAAACAACCGATATAACATTATATTTATTCCGTAGCTAAAACCTTGTTTTCAAGGCTATGTCTGAGTTTACAAGATTTATTAAAGTTTGCTTGAGTTTTTTTATGATTTTTTTTTTAAAAATTATTCATTTAATGTGAGTATTGATTTCAATTTAAAACCTATATTATTAGATTGCATTTGATTAATATTTTAAGATAAGATATAATTATATGTTATACCGTGACATAAATTTTTAATCTCTCACTCGTTTTCTTCTGTTTCGTCTTTAATTATCAGCCATTAGTAAAAGGCAATGGACCGTTTAACAAAGGAGAAAAATGATGTACCTTCCAAAACTGCCCTCATTAAAAGCAGGCCCCCAAAATCCCCATTCCACCTTGTTTCCTGATAACTAAACGACAAACCACATAAGATTGCAGAAGAACTTAACCCCATGCTGAATCCCTAATTTGCCCCTCTATGTCCAGAAATATTATTTGCCTTTCTAAGTTGGAAGATAATTACAAAAAGTTCATGTTCGCGATAGAAACTGTTTTTTTTTTTTAAAAAAAATTAAAATTATTTTTATATATTAATATTTAAAATAAATTTTAAAAATTAAAAATAAATATTATTTTAATATATTTTTAAGCAAAATCACTTTAAAAATTAATCATTACTATAGTGCTAAACAATCACAAAATCATCATGATTAATTAAAATACATAATTTTATATATGCTAGTTATATTGAAGATAATATATATATATATATATTATCTTCAATATATATATACTCTCAAGTATATCAATATAATAATTATTTTTTAAATTGATTTATTCAACTTATTTAATTACTTGCATTTAAAAATGTTGTTTATTGTAAATGAATTTGTTTATTTACTGTAAATGAGAAATATCCATCTAAATATATTTTATATGAAAAGGTAAATAAATTGTAAGAAATTCTTACCTTCGTATGATTATAAATCAAAGAAGAAAAAAATAAAGTAAACAAAAAACACCAAAACCCTCGTGAAAGTTTGGATAAGCTACAGGGGCATTAGAGTCATTCAATAAACCTCACCTTACTCAAGAACCTAAACCTCCAAACCCCCCCTCCCTCTCTCCTTTATAAAGAGAAACTCACTGAGTCAACATTTCTAGTGGTAGAAACTAACTCAAAAACCCAACCAAACACAAACAAAACAAAACCCAGTTTTTTTAGAGACACGAAAACATGGCTACACACTTACCTGATGATTTCAAGTGTCCAATTTCACTAGAAATCATGTCCGACCCGGTTATTCTCTCTTCGGGTCATACCTTTGACCGCTCCTCAATTCAACGGTGGCTCGACTCCGGCCACCGTAGTTGTCCAATCACCAAACTCCCCTTGCCTGAACACCCTCGTCTTATACCCAACCACGCGTTGAGAAGCCTGATTTCCAGCTTTACAATCCAAAAATCACAACCAGACCCGAACCCGTATCGGAATCCGAACCCATCGAAGAAACACCAAACCCAGTTCTTAATCTCCGCTCTCGTTTCCCCATCTTCGACTCTGGAGTCTAGTCTCAACTCGCTGAGTCAACTCACTAGACTCACGAAGCTTGACCCGTGTATCCGCCGCCAAATCACTGAGTCTGGTGCAGTCTCAACGATTCTAAACTGTGTCGACTCGACCGAGTCAGAGATCCAAGAGAAAGCACTGGCCCTCCTCCTTAATCTCTCTCTTGACGATGATAACAAGGTGGGCCTTGTAGCTGAAGGTGTAATTGGTCGGGTCATAAATGTTATCCGGGTCGGGTCGCCAAGTTCCCGGGCCATTGGTTGCACAATGTTGACAAGTTTGGCTGTTGTGGAAGTCAACAAAGCCACAATTGGAGCGTACCCGAATGGGATAAAAACGCTTATTTGGGTTCTATATAATGGAAAAGGGCGTGAAGTGAGAGAAGCAGCCACTGCGTTGTATGCGATTTGTTCATTTGTTGATAATAGAAAGCGTGCTGTGGAGTGTGGAGCTGTGCCAATTTTGATAAAAATTGGTGGGATGGGGCTTGAAAGAGCGGTGGAAGTGTTGAGTTTGTTGGTGAAATGCAAGGAAGGGAGGGAGGAAATAAGGAAGGTTAATGGGTGTTTGGAAGTTTTGGTTAAGGTTATTAGGAATGGGAGCGAAAGAGGGGTGCAGTGTGCGCTTTTTACATTGAACTGTTTGTGTAGTTTCGCAGAGGAAATGCGTGTAGAGGCCAAAAAAGATGGGGTGTTGGAGATTTGTGTTGGGTTTTTGGATGATGAGAATGAAAAAATTAGAAGGAATGCAGCTAATTTGGTGCAAAATTTAAGCTGTAGGGGGTAGCATGAAGAGATTATAGATGGAGGGTGAAGAGTGTTGGAGGGATGGAGGTGAATTTTGGGGTTTGTTTTGGGGGCATGGATTTATTTGGGTTGTTGGATAGTTTTGTGTACAAAGAAAAGGATCAGAGATTTGATAGGGAATATGATATATGTTTTTTTTTTTTTAATAAGTCAAATCTCTGAAATTTAATGGTTGTAGTTGCAAAGGTTTCAAATTGGAAATTTTTTGTCTCCAATCCGCTTTTAATTTTTAACCTTTTTTCTTTCGCTGAAAGGTTTTTTTTTTGGAAAAGGAGTATCTGATTCGGTACTGATATGGCAACTGTTTCTGTTCTGTCAAATACTGGGATTGAAGATAGTTGGAATGCAAAAGGAAACAATGGAATACTGTTAGTTTGTTCTAATGTATTAAATTCAAATCCTTTTATCTGGAATGAGTGTTTTAGATGGTAGCTATGCTGGTTGTTCGTTATAATATGTTAAATTGGATCCTTTTAAGCTTGAATGAGTGATTTAGATGGTAGCTATTCTGGCTCAGTTCAATGTTAATCGGATTTATTTAATCTTGAATGGTTGATTTAGATGGTATTAGTTAGTATATAAAACTTTAAACTCGTTGACCATGTTCAACAATTCGCCTCATCATTGCTGTCATTCCTTCCTACTGTGTCTCCTATTACTTGCTCTATTTTCCTGATTGTACGCTTCAATTTATTCTCTTCTCTGACGTTGCTTGGGTTGCTATTGGTTTTTCACTGAGACTGCAAGTTTGTGGGATTGGGATGAACTCTAGCTTGTATGATAAAATTATTCATTCATGTAGAAAATGACATGCGTTGGTATACTAAGAGTTTGCTCAATACCATAGGTCTTGTGTTACTTTGTTTAATGTATTGTGTAGGTATGAATCTATAGAAAGATTTGATAAGTTGTGATAAAGTTTTAGCTGTGATGTTCGATGTCTTGATTTACAATAGCTCTCTTAGTGATTTTGTTGATTTCTAAGATAGATGTTAAAGTTTTCATGCATTTTTCTTGTGTTCCTAAAGATTTCTGGTTGTTGTAACTTGGTTTTCTCTAAGTCCAAATGTTTTGGTAGAAATGCGGTTATCTGTTGCTCTGTTGTTCACTGACCACTGCCATGCTGTGTTCTAAAGGTTGTTGCTCCAGCATTTCATTCTAGAATTGCTTGTGTCGTCGGGGGAAGTAGTGTTGTGCTTTTCTCTAATATTGGTCAGCAACTGTTCTTGAATGTTCTTTTTTGTCTCACAACTGGTGGTTTAGTTTCCCAGAGCTTGTTTCTTAAGAGTTGCATGCTTTACTCTCCTTATAATGTGCGATGTACCCTGTTATCTTGGCCAATCAAAGCTATGTATATATATACTCTTGCATTCACGACAGGCTATCTTAGTGTAGTCAGCCTGAAAGTAAAAAAAATTATGGTTGAAAGTGCATTCAACGCCAAAATTAAACCGCGGAAGGTGGTCTGGCTGGATCATCTCTGTCGGTTCTGGGATTTATTCTTTCTCAGGTCGGGAGTCAGGATAGCATTTGGCAGTATATGGTCTCCTAGGCTCAAATGCAGATGAACTCAAGGACCTGTATGTTCTCTTCCCATGTTCAATGCAGAAAGCTATGGTATTTTGGCTGGTAAGTCGCAGTTTTGTTTGTGAATCAGACCTGAAACATTTTGGTGAAGTTGGTATTAGTAGGTTGATTGCGGTTTTGATTCCGTTCAAGTCATAAGAAGAAGCAGTAAAGCATCTTAAACTATTACATTTATGAAACCTAGGAAACTTCTTGGTAGCCAATTTTGACTTGTTTTGGCAATATGTTGCAGTGACAAGAGGCTGTTTTGAGTAGACAGCCGGCATAGAACATTGAACAAGTGATTTGTGTCTTTGCGTGTGAAAAGCTGATGGTGGATTGGATTTCTTTTTGAATACAAGATGAGAAGCTTTTCTTGTTTTCGTGGTTAATATTTAGGCATGCGTGGATTAAAGTAATAGGTAAAAGAAGCATCAAGCCGAAGTGAATGTCTCCTCCAACAAGTAAAGTTTAATGCTTTTACTTTGTCCATCTCTCTCCATTGGTGGAATATAAGATAAGGGCCATGGTGTGCTAATCAAAAAACTCCGAATACTATTGTTTTGTCCTAACTTTTCTCTGTCATTGTTAATCTTCTCTTTTTTTTCTGCCTTGTTCTTGTCCTTACCTGACAAAGACATTCCCCTGACAAAGACATTCCCCAACGAACTACACTGTTAAGACCGATGAAAAAAATAGCAGATTGGATCACAGAAGGGCTTCCCATGGGATTGGAGATTTGAGTGGCCGGTGTCCCCTCAACAGGATGAACTACATGATGGTTAGGTGTTTACTGCCCTTTTTGTGTCAGGAGACATAGGACACATGTTATACAGTGAGGATCTGCTGAACTGACACATTGTTTGTGATCTGGAGAATACTAATTAATATGTTGGTATTTTATATTTTTTTCAATAAAATATTTTTCCAATTGCAGATTATTTTTCTGGAAACAAACACCCCTTAAGTTACTTTTCTTTCAATGTTTGGCTATTTTAACCGAAAATCATTACTAGTGTTTGATATGCGACATCCTCGTTAAATGATAGATCATTTTCCTCTCTCCTTCTTGACAAACAGTGAAAAACTTCTGATCTCTCTAATAAAATCACTATATTTCTCTAACAAAATTACTATTTAAACTGATTTCTTGCATGGATTCGTGTTTGAGCATGGTTGTTTATACTAGGTCACATGTTATGTCCTCAAAGCAACCAATAGCAAATTAGTTATGTCCCTTCTTTTGGTATCCACATGATAAATTAACCCCATAAATTAATTAAACCACACAAACCCTAATTACATTTCCACTGATCACATCACAAAAAACCATTTTTTACCTCCAGATACTCATAAATATCAGATGCCTATGGTGCACACATTTGAGGATCTTCAGGTCTCCCATCAATATCCCCTTTGAAAATACCCTCTTTCCTTTAATTTTTCAAGGTCTAAAGAATGTTTTAAGTTTTCTTGGAAGTTGTTTTACTTGACCAATATTTTCAAAACTCACCAAACAGAGAGGAAAATAATTTTTGGAAGGCAAAAAAGTCAAACTTTCTCTCTGTCTCAAACCGATTTCTCTTCAAAGAAAGGAAGGAAAAAGATAGGCTAAAGAACTTGCTGTTAGTAAGCATATCCACTTTAAATAAATAAAAAAAGAGAACTGAAAGGTATAAAGTTGAGGAAGATATGAAATTTAATATAATAGCCAAGCTTTTAGGTCCACCAATCTTGTAAAGTTCTTAACAACTCTAAAAAGCACCAAGTTAAAAAACTCGAGTTGTTAATCCTTTAGCAGCAAATAGCATTTATCAGAAAGTGACCCCGGCAAGGTTGACAGCCGTGAGCCTACCATACAGTGACGTTCTTGGTTCTAGGATTACTCTGTTCTGGCCTAGAGTTATGTTTTTCTTTTATCTTCTCTCTAGTGCTTTAGGCATTAGATCCGTGCATAATATCAAAAAAACATAAAATTAAACATAACAAAAAAAAAAACTATATAACATTGTTATTAAATCACGTTTAACAGGTCAATTTGAAATGTTATGATCTAACTCGTTGCTTAGTTTAAGTTTAAAATTAAATGTATAGAAGTTGACTCGAAATGACTTAATCAACTTGAACAGTCCAAAAATAACCCAACCGATTGGTAAAAAAAATATGAAGAGAAAATTGAAAAAATTAATAAGAATGACAAAAAATCTTTCGATCCAACTTCTTACCTAATCCAAGTTCAAAATTAAACCAAGTAGAAGTTTATTCAATATTACCAAGCCAACTTAATCAATTTAAAGATAACCCGAACGATTGCTAAAAAAATATAAGAATTAAATTGAAAAAAAATAAAATTAAAAGAAAAATAAAAAGAAAAGAAGGGACTTAATTGGAAAAAAAGAAGAAGCTTTATTGTTAATATAAAACAGTGAAGCTTCAAGATGTATTCCAAGTTTTTTAGTTGTTTTAGGTAATAGATCTTGATCTAATTGGTTATGCTATTGGGGTCTGTCCAACACTTTTAGGCACCTGTTGACCATTACCTCTTCTTTTAATAAAAATAAGCTAATTATAAAAACCAAAAAGGCTATACTTTGGTGATCTTACTATTTTCTAGTGTTATAAGATTTGATCGACTCAGTAAATAAACCTGATAACCTGTTGATTCAGATTAATAAAATAACTTGGGTATTTTTTTTATTAAAATAATATCATTTTAAGTTTTTTTTGTTTTGTTTTAAGTTAAAGCTTATATCAACTCGGGTCTACTCGCTTATCCATGACTCGGATCTTGAACCGATCCACCTCCAAATCAATTCTTAAATCTATGATATTTTGTTCTTTCAAGTCTTGCAAATTTTCACCAATTTGTTTTGCTGTCTGTTCGTTCTTTTTAGATAGTTTTTCCTGCGCACGTTTTCTGTTGCAAAATTGCAGCTCACTAACAACGATGGGCTACTTTTAATACGGCCTGGAATCAGATGCCCAATGCCCATCCATTCTCTTTGGACCTCTGTCAACTTTAGTCATCTGCATGAGTCGTAACCCAGCGGCTTTACAAGAATTTGTTTTTGCAAAGTCCAAATTTGACAAAAAGAGGACGACGTCATGGCAAATCCAAAGAGAAAAAAAAAGGCTTTACATAGTTGTTGGACATGGTTCAGTTACAGGTTGTGGGTTGGTTTGGTAAACCCAAAACAACTAAATTTTTTTTAAAAATTTTTTAAAATTAAAATAATTTTATTTTAGACAAAAAATAAAAAATTCTTAGAATTAACCTGATAAAATCTCACTTAAATTTATCAAGTCAACCAAATCATGAGTTGACTTGCGGAGTTATATAGATTAATTTTATTTGTTTAATTCACAACAACTACACTTTAAATTTAAATGGGAGGTACTAGGTATTATTAGATGGATCCATTTATTTAGGTTTACTTTGATAATTCAAAAAATAAAAATAAGACAATCGTAGAACTATCTTTTGATTATTTATCAAGATTATGGTTTTCTTTAGGCTTATAATAACAATTTGGAGAACGAATCCACTTCCTACATAAACCAACATCTCATTATGTCATAATATCGTACATTGGGATTCAAATGATTATTCAGTTTATGCAAATATGCAAAGAAACTGAGAATTTGAACCGAGATTTGCTTTTCAAATATCAATTTACGGGGAAAGATCTTAAAATTAAACCCTAACTCCTCGTTTTTTGGCACATAGAGCTAAACTTGGATGAGTATATATATGCTACCTTGTATCTTCGATAATCAATTGGGTAAAAAAATATCCCACCTTCTTTCCTCCACCTTGACTGTGCCATACTCGGATACTCCCCTGTTTGATGGATCCTTGAAAAGGGTAAAGAGAGTTCCACATGAAGTTCTAGGAGGATCGATCAGTATGGCCAGAGCATGCAAACCAACTATGGTGTGTGTGAGTGGTGAATCCAAAAAATTAAGGGCAAGAAAACTTCCATGATGCTATGCTCTCAAGGGCCAACAAATACAATTACAGCCACCCAAAAAAGCAAGATTTAAAGCCATGATGGTGGAGTAGAAGGCTCGAGTTTTTTTAAGATAAAAGACATTTGGTCCCCCCTCCCCCGTTGAAGTAAGCAAATGCTCAAGTGGATATGATGGGAGGGGCCATGCTTTTGAAGCATTCGTGGAGCTAAAGCCATCTCTCTTTACTCAATCCGGGAGTGGGTCCAAACTAAACCAAGCTGTGCATTACAAAAAGTTACTTGTGGATGAACGTGTCGCAGGATTGACATGGTAAAGCGGTTGAAAGTTTTTTTTTTTTTTTTTACTCAAAGCTCTTTTAATTGAAAAGTTACTAAAAAGATTTCTGAGTGTTTTTTTAATTTTTTTAAAATTAAAATATCAAAAAAACTGAAAACTGAAACTATTTATTTTGAAATAAAGAATAAAATACATTATATTTTTTATACAATATATTAAAAGAGGTCAACTTTTTTTTTATTGTTCGCTCACAAAATACTGTGAATTAGAGCAGTGTTTTTTCTAATTTTTAATTTGATCCTTAAACTTTTATCTTGCATGATTTGATATTTTTGAGCCAAAATTAATAGCCCTAATTGCATATCTTTTAAGGAGGGAGGATTTAATTGAAAGTAAAGGGACTAAAGTGAAAAATACAGGTAGAATAGGGGACGTGCTTGAAGTTTGTTGTGGAAGTTCATTTTCATTCCCCATCCTTTTGAGATACTAGGTTACTGGTCCCTATAGTTTTTACAAATTCTATTTTGATACTAAACTTTATTTTTGTTATTTTTCAATCTTTTTTTTTGGAAAAGAGAGGGAGTCACCGCATTCCGCCATAGAGAGAGAAAGTTGTCATTGGTGATGATTCCAACCACCAGAATAGTCGTTCTTTATGTCAGATGGTTCCATATGATAAGGGTGGTTACAGTTAAGTTTTTTTTTAACCTTGAAAACACTTAAACAAATCTAGACTTGGGGAGATTTTTTCTTTAATTTCGGGTTTTGGACCAAATATTTTTTTTTTGTGTGTTTTTAGAGTCAATGAATTGGTTTCACAAGGTTCTAAGGGTGTTTCCTTAGGTGTTTTGGGTAAAAAATAGATTGAAAATGAGTTTTTGGGTGAAAAAAAAGAACCTTGTTTTTTCGGCCATAGCAGTGGCCAGATTCTGGGATTAGTGGACGACGCGTCATTTTTTTTAATTGATATAGATGGATATTTTTTTTATTGATGCCTCATTTTATATGAATTTTTAAAAATAATTTTTTGATATATGATTTAATTAATACCTATTCTCTGTGATTTGTTTCACTTATTTAACCTTTTTTAGATTGCGATTATTTTTTTTGTCATAGGGGATCCGTTTGATTTTTAAAGAGGTTGGTATGATTCATCTGTGAGTTTTTTTTTAAAAAAATTATATAGATTGAATTTGTTTTTTTTAAATTAATTTTTTATAAGATTTTTAATATGTGCAACCTTGCATAGTATTTTTTTCTTTTATTTTATTCATGCAATTTAAAAAGATAACAAGGATTAGAATATTTTTTATTGCCTCATATTTTTATCATATTTTAAATTAATCAAAATTTAACCTGGTTATCAAATTTATCTTACTCTAAAAACATAAGCGTCTCTTGAACTTTTTTCTTTTCGGTTAAAAAATATTGGAACTCAGATGTTTTATGAATAGTGTACAAATAAGATCATTGAGATATATATATTGAAAAACATTCATCATTTGTATTGAATCGTTGTTGTTTCCCCTCTTTATTTGTTGTCGATATTTTATTTTCTAATCATGTTATTAAATTAACCGAGTTTATTAACCTCATCCAACTCAAGGATCACAGTCTTAGATTGTTTTTCTTTTAAAAAAATATTTACATCGTTTTGATATCTTTTCTACGATGAAAAAAATAGGTGGGCCTACAACATAGCATGAGCCACCTAACTAGTGATAATAGTAAATAAGAAAATATATACTGTATTGTTTTTAAATTAGGTCTAATTTAACAGGTTGATCCGACAAATCCGAGATCCAAAACTTGATTAAAAGTACGATTTTAGTTAAATTAAACCAAACATCGATTTGGTAAAATCTAATTGACATGACCAAGATTTTAGTATTTTGGTTGACCCAACCAAACCCAATATGGTAAACCCTAAAGTTACATCTAAAAGGTTGAAAATTTTTTGATTTGATAAATTTAAAAGTACAAAAATTCTTAACTTCATGAATAATCTTTTCTGGAAATAATCTACACAAACTTATTTATACTAGTTTTAAACCTAAATCCTTATAATAAAATGAATCTTTACATCTAGAATATTTCAATTATCATTAGGATTTATAAACTAAATAAGAAAAACAAAAAAAATGAATAAAAACTTCTAAACCTAATTTAAACATAATCTTGATCTGAATTGATGTTAGCTTGCTAATCCAAAAAAACTAGGTCTATAAAAGATATTTATAAAATTTCATTCCAACAAAAATCACATAATAACTACTGCCTCACATTAAATTAAAGAAAAAACTAAAAGAGATTAATGTTTTATTGTGGCTAAGAAATATTATAGTTATGATTTTTCCCTCCATGATAACAACTAATAAAGTGAATATTGGGGGTAAAATGGTTTTTTTACAAGATTTATCTGATATTATCAAATAGGATGGGGGTAGATCTGTCTTTTAATATTTTTGCACAGTAAAATGACTTATTTACCCTTGAAAGAAAAATTTAACTGAAATATATGAGCTTTTTAGTTTTTTTATTTTTAAAAAACAATAAAAGGACTTAATACCTCTAGATGCAAATTTTGTTGAAACTGGTTTTCAACGGTTTTTTCATATTTTCATCCTAATTCCTTTTGATATAATCAAGTACATTGTGACACAATTTAATATTGTAATAAATATTATTAAAAAAAGATTGCAAGCATCAACGTATGAATATTGTCTAACCACTTTAGGTAATACTTGCGGCATGCATTACACAGCGACCAAACATTGGCTTCTGGGCTCCGTTCGTTTCTCCAATGCTTTCCCAAGAATTAGATAGTTGAGTTGATGTCCATCTTATCTCCATTCTTCCATGGACCTAATTTATTTCTCTAGCACTATCGTCCCTTGGAAATTGGAATACATCATGGTAGAATATGTGAATTTTTTTTCTTTTGATTTCAAGACCATGGGGGGTTGCTATCGTACGTGCAAGATAATGTTCGAGTTAAATAAAATGGATTTTAAAGAGTGAATACTAAGGAGCCATGTAGACAAAAGATGACATAATTATAGCGTTTTTTTTTTCTTTTTTTTGCTTTATAGTTATAATCACAATGGATGGATTGAGTAAAAGGGATGAAATTGAGGGGGTAATGGAGTGGTGTTAATTAAGAAGAGAAGCACGCTTGAAGACAAAGGGCATTGATGATGCTATGTTTAGTAAAAGGGATGAACATTGTTTCAACAGCTAGTCGCATGATCACATGTGCCCTCTCACTAAAACAACATTATCTAATGTTATTTAATCATGTTAAGTCATCTTATGTCTAATTAGTGTTACTTAACCACGTTGTTAAGGATTTGAGATCTTCCATGCATTAATGAACATTTGCCAATCGGCAGATTGTTTTGAGCAAGAAAACTTCATTCAAAAATGTTTGATTTGAACTACATAAATATTTTTAATTAAAACTCATTTTATAAAAGGTCTACAAGAGGTATTTTAAAAAAGTACGAATAAAAAATGGTAACATGAGACTTCAATGAATGACTTTCTTAATTATATGAAAAGTCAAACAAAGAGAGCATATCGAACAAGCTCTTGAGGCCAAGTGATGAGAAAACTTTTCTTATTTTAAAGAATAATATAAATATATCTTAAAATTTTATTGAATAATTTAAATTTTTAGGTTAAGATAATTATTTGATATGGTATCAGAGTTTTGATAATTAATGAATTGAGATCCGTTGATCACGTAAAAGATTGTGCAGCAACTAAAAATCAGGCCAAACCTCAGCAAGCGGAAAAGACATAACAACAATATATCTTGAACCTTTAGTTTCGGTTCTGTTAAATGCCTTGATTTACATCTTCATATTCTACTTTTGAATTTTGTATAGCAAATTAGTAGGAGTGATTTACTTACAGTTATATTATAAATATTTAGACTTTGTATAAAACAAACATAATGGAAAAATAAGAAAACTATTCTACCTCATCTGTCTCTGTTAAATTCTACAATAATTAAATAATTACAAGTTCAAATCTCAACATTTTTATTATTTGATAAAAATTAAACATAATTTAGTGTGAACCTGTGTATATATATTTCAAGTCTAAAGAGCTTTTATTTAAAAGGATGTATTAAAAAATAATATAAATTATATCTTAAAACCTTACTAAACAGCTTAAACTTTTAGATTGAAATAATTCTTTTACAAGGAATAATGTTTCTTCTTCTTCTGGGTTTGATATGCGTGAAGCATGTGTGCAAGCAAATTGTTAGAAAATGGGTTAATTATATTTGACGTCCCTTTATTGCTAGAAAATGCTAACCTTTTAGCTTGAGAGAACAACTAAGCTGAGGATTTCGTTAATCATATCAGTAACAGAAGAAATAAACTAATTAAGAACTAATAATAGAAAGACACCAAACATAATAAATCAATACAGTGCAAATGGTAATTAATAAAAGGTTATGCCTATCTCATGAAGTTGATAGTTTATACCTTTTGCCCTTTTACATTGTTCGGTGCCTTAAATTTCTTAGCTAATGAGTTCTCAAAGGATAGGATACTCGTTAATTAATGCAAATAAGCTTTGTTTCCACCAATAATATGCCCTTGATCGATCACCCTACCTAATTATTATCAACTTCTAGACTTAGTTTTTTTTTTTTTTTTCCTTCAAGAAAAGGGAATGGAGAGGTTTTCAGTTTATCTTATAGTGCAAGTCGATTTGGTAGCAGATTCCTGTTAGTTAATGATCATCTTGTTTTTTTATTTCTTGGTGTTTGTACCTCATAACTACACCACTACCTGCATGTTTAAATCATGACCCTCTATCACATGATTTGAAAGGCCATCCTTTTTAATTACATGCAAATAAATATTATTTTTTATATGAATAAAAATAGTTGAGTTGCTAGAATTAGGGAAGAAATTATTTTATAAAAATTAATATTGTGAGAATAGTTAGGATTGATTTGGAAAAATTACTTGAGTGTTTTGACTAATTAACGTGTGTTTAAGAATTGAAAATGGTGTTACGAAAGTTCTTATTATATTTTTCTTTAGCGTTTTAATGTTGAAATTTGAGTTTTAAAAGTAAAAAAACTGTTTTTTGAGTTTTTAATCACCAGAGATGATTGAAAATTATTGTAGGGGATGATACATTATCTTGCTAGGTAGATAATTTGTCATCCTTATCTTGCTAGGTGATTGAAAATTATTGTAGAGGATGATACATTATCTTGCTAGGTAGATAATTTGTCATCCACTATTTATTTTAAAATCAGGTATGCAAGCCTAAACTTTCAAACCTAGGCGTGCATGAACTTTTAATTCTTATAAATATTAATTTTAATTATTATAAAATTAAATAAATATAGAATTTGAAAATGAATGCATGACATTGATAGAGTATAATGGTTAGTAGAATTGTGAAAAGAGAACCAAAGTCATATTTCCACAAGTTAGAAAGATCCTATTCAATTGCATATTTTTGGTTAGTACAAGTTTATGAAAATTTATTTTTTAATTTATTTTCATTCAAAAACATCTAATAACCACCTTAAAAGTCTTTTTAAATGATCTACTAACCTGAAAATAACTCAAAATCACTATAGAAAACTAAAATCATTATAAAAAACTAAAAGTAACTGAACCTCAAAAATCAAAACAAGACTAGATTTTTTTTTTCATACATGTTTACAACGAAAACCCACCATCAAATTTATCTTATTAAATGAAACCTGTTGAAGTCAAGTTTGATAATTTTTGTTGCCAGTATTGCAACAACCAACTATTTTCTCTTTTTGTTCACCGTTCTCCAACTATTTTCTTTCGCTTTTTTTTTAATTTAAAGACTAAAAAATAAAAATAAATAAATTTTTGAACTAAAATAAAATTATCGTGAATTTAGGGCGAGCTATGCTTTTTCTTCATGCTTTAATTTGAAGCTTAATTTCATATAATTAAATTATAAAAATAATATAATTAAAAGAAAAAAGATGAACATTAAAAAAGAATGGAGTAGGAGGTTTATATGAACACCGGCTGAACTTCAACTTTTTAGGTTTATTGTTAACATCTTGTGAACTATTTGAAATGGGTATTTCTTATATTATTTTAATGTATGAAGATGAATAAATTATTTTAATATTAACCCTAAAATTTGAATTTGAAAAATGAAAAAAAAAATCATCATTTCCTTCCTTTGACAAAGCAAAATAAAAACTTCACTTTCTATATCATCAGAAATAGTTGAAATAAAAACTTAAGATATATTCTAAAAATATGATTATTATATAAAAAAGGTGGTATTTAAGATACCTTCTTCCATGGGAATAATAAAATATGAATATAGTGTTTCATTAATTGAGAAAATTACACACTGAAATTGTGATGTTGATTTCCTGTTACAAATTAATTAATCAATTCATGAAGTACAAAAGGGAAATCAATACTAATAAAACAAAAATCTAATTATTTTGTAATATGGAGATATGACTTTGACCAATGATAATAAATAACCCAAATCTCAAATTACAAGATGGACTTAAAAAAAAAAAAAAAATTATGACATTTCTAACGATACAATTAGTGACGAATCAAAAGTGTCAACTAAGACAACAAATATAAATAAAGGATCCCTTCCAGCGATTCTCCATACCATTCCTTCCCTGTCAACAACGCGTTTCCTTCATAGTTCAAGACAGAAAGACTCTATCAATGGCTGTAAAAATCTATATTATGTAAGCATTACTATGATCTCTTCTTATCATCTTCTTTTTGGGTTCTCGTTTTTATTGTGTTTCTTTGTGTGTTTTATGATCATGATTCTTGCCGTGCATTAACGTCTGACTGATCATTTCTTGATTGCTGTTGTGATGTTCTTGTCTCTTTTCATTGTTTCTAATGAATCTCTGATTGTTCTTGATAACCAGTTGTTTTTTTTTTCTTGATGTTATATGGCTCCTGGAAGGCAGTTTTCTTGAATGTTTTAAGAGATCCAGAATTTTATCTTTGGTATCTGGGTTGAATGAAATTTGATGAAAGTTTGATCAGGGTATTAAATTTATTTCAAGAATCAAATTCATCCATGGATGATGGCGTTTCTTGTAGGATAAGTTCATGGATTTGTTTTACATTTAGCACTAAATTACGGACGAGTCTCATACGCCATTATCACCTGTGTTTTGAAAATATCTTGTTGATCTTGGCTACAATGCTAAGAAGGTGTGATAGGCTATAAGACTTGATGATATGTGTTTCAAGTACAGAGGCTCTGGCGTTCTTTCCTTTTCATCAATCTCAATCAATGAAACAAGAAATGTAAGCAATAAGACTGGTAAAACTGTGAATACATCAGTCATGATTAGGTATTAGCCAAGAAAAATAGTTCCTAAGCTGGACCTACCTTTTGAAATTATAATTCAGATCAGAGAGGAATGCTTGCCTTTTTCTTATAAAGAATTTGGTTACTTGATTCACTTATTGAAATTTGAATCTAGTTCTTGGCATTTAATTTTATATGCATAATTAACTAATACAAATGGGTTTCGTTTTCATGGCCTGGAAGACACTATATGAGCTCTTCAATGATCTTCTGCTTGAAATTTTATTTTGAAAAGAAATGCTAGTACGATATGAGATTAAAATTAATAATAGGTTTAATAGTTTTGTTGATCTTATAAATTTATGCACTTAAAATTGTCCCCCTGGTGATGGTTCAGTCCTATCATCCACCGAAATTGATGTTTAATGGTTGGTTACACCACTCCTATGACCTAAGAGCTTTTTGGAATTTTTTTTCTTTCTTGATGTAGGCCTCCGTATAGTGCATGCTATAGTTTCCCTACAAAGCTTCCTGTCTCCATCATGCATTGAGATAACTTATCTATGAATTAATTGCCTTTACGCAAATCTCCTTTTCCCTTTTACCATTTTGTAGGGAAGATCATATCAATGATGACTGAGAGAACTTTCTTTTATTTTGAAAAAAAAGAAAAGGGAAATGTACAGTTTCGTTCTGTTTGCTTTTCGTGTTCTTTAGAATAGCCACACTGATCATGCAAATGTAATTTTTTTGATTTCTTCGGCAGTTACTACTCCATGTATGGACATGTTGCACGGTTAGCTGAAGAAATTAAGAAAGGAGTTGATTCTGTGGAAGGAGTAGAAGTTAAGCTATGGCAGGTATTTGTTTAATTTTGTTCAAAATGTTGACCATTTGAACTCTCGAGTCTTAGGCTGAGATAAATAAATGTCATTGAGAAGCATATTTGACTTGTCATGTATCCCCTGACACTCTAGTTATCGTCAAACGAGTTAGCATCATTGCATTCGAGGGAAGACTTCTAGCAATTTCACAAAAAAATTGAAGACTAACATAAGAACGCATACTGAATAAGAGTATTTTTTTCTGTTGAAGTGTTCTGACTGCAGTAATGTCATTAATCTTTTAGACAGACAGGCTTCCTTATATGTTACCTCCTTGCTAAGGTCATATGCTTCATTGGGCATAGCTGACTGTACGGCCATGGATCGGTCGAAAATGGGAGCTACAAACACTTAATTTTTTGAATTGTGCTCTGCGAAAGGGATATACAGAATTTTAATGTATCTAGTTTTCTACCCCAGAAGTTATAATTTGAGTTCCTGATAATCTTGGCACATTGACAGGTACCTGAAACACTGCCAGAAGAAGTTCTTGGAAAGATGGGTGCACCACCAAAGAGTGATGTCCCAATTATTACACCCAGTGATCTTGCTGAGGCTGATGGGTTTCTTCTTGGTTTCCCCACTAGATTTGGAATGATGGCCGCACAATTTAAAGCTTTTATGGATTCAACTGGTGGCCTATGGGGCACACAACAGCTTGCAGGCAAGCCTGCTGGAATTTTTTACAGCACTGCATCGCAGGGAGGTGGACAGGAGACAACCGCGTAAGTACCATTTGAAAACGTTGGACTTCGGTTCTGTTTTTCTTCCAAGTTCATAATTCTTGTTGTTTACTTTATGAATTCTGAAATAAATGTATTTGTTTTTCTTTTCACTACGCAGTTTGACTGCTATCACCCAGCTCGTTCACCATGGAATGATCTTTGTGCCAATTGGATACACATTTGGAGCCGGCATGTTTGAAATTGAGAAGGTGAAGGGTGGCAGTCCATATGGTGCAGGTACCTATGCTGGGGATGGCACCAGACAGCCTACTGAGCTGGAGCTAGGACAAGCTCTCCACCAGGGGAAGTACTTTGCTGGCATTGCAAAGAAATTCAAGGGAACTGCTTAATTTAACTCCAGCAATTGTATTCCCTTCCTAGAAATTTCAGTCTTATGTTCACCTGATGAATAATGTGCTTCTTCTGGTTATATTTGGCGCAAACTTATGTTTTATTCCTTTATAACTAAGGCTTCTTGTAGCGATGAAATCTTTTTCATGCATTTAGTGTGAGAATTCATTTTGAAGCTTCACTTCCGTTGCTTATCTCTAATTACAGAAGTATTTCCATTGATCATAAGCAACAAGTAGGAGCTTACCCTACTACAAAAGGAAAAATTCTAATCAGATTACATAAAGTCACACCAATCCCCATTCTCTACATATGGTAGAAAGATTAGGATTCAAAACAGCTTCTTGAAGATGCTTGGAATTGTACAGTCTACAATGGACTAACATCCAAATCCATTTCACTGATGCATGAAGAGAGATATCAGCAGTTCCATGGACCTTCACATTTCTCTGCTTCCATATACCATTTATGGTAGCATTCCAAGCTATTCTTGTAATCACAGACTAAAGGTTCTCTTCTACAACAATTTTTTCGCCCACTGAAACTCTAATATCCAGTCACCAGTAGGCCTAGAAAACCCATATTTAAGCAAAATATAACCCCAAACTGATTTACAGTATAAGCTTTGAGAAAATAGGTGATCACGAACCTCATTAGCAGCACCACAAAGAAGGCAATCAGAAATAATATTTCTCCTCATAAGAAACTGTCACGCCCTTGTAGATAACTTGTTAAGAATAACAGGCCAAGATTAAAGCTTATACCAATTAACTTTTATACCTGATCAATTCCCAAGATTGTAAAAACACAATTAGAACACAGCCTGCCAAATCACACTATCATTAACAGAAGGATCAGGCTGCACAGCACTGCATATAGACATCTGGATTTCTATCATGCCATCAGATCCAGAATTGAGCCAACCAGTTACCATCTTTAATCACAGCTTCCAATAATCTTGCTGCAGAAGGAGTACCAGAAGTATGAATAAGTCTGGAGGGTGCTGAATGTATTGGTCCAATCAAATCAAGTAGATTTCATGTGCTTCTAGAGGAGAGTGATGAATATATTAGGTGTGGTTGTAATTTCAATTCTCAAGTATAATACATTCACCATTGATGCTTGAGTTTAATGCACCTATAAAATATAAAAATAAAGAGTCAAATTTATATTTCTAATTCAAAAATAGACCTCATAGGATATTGGTCAGAACAATTTTTCACTAGTGCTACACTTAATTTTATTTCATTAGACTATTGTAGAATGTCAGTGAGCTGAGTGGTTCAATCTGGTCTTGTCTCTGTAATGGCCTCACATTTATGAAGAAGATTATTAATTTCTTTCACTTCTAGATTTTCTTTGACAATTTATTATCTATTATTACTGTGTGGTCTTTTCATTTGTTTTTGCCTTTCTGCAATTCTTTTGTTGTTTTGGGCCTTTATTCCTTATTTTTACACCAATTCTGTAATGGCCTCACATTTATGAAGAAGATTTAGCTGGTTTTGTGGCTGGCTGGCTAAAATAAAATCTCATTTGTAGCTGACTCCATCCATAAATGTGCTCGCCAAAACTATCCAACATAATAAACGTAACTGCTAGTATAAAAATTCAAAATTTAAAGTCCAATACATCATTAATAATTGTCATATTCATTAATAAAGTACAATACAATTGAAAACGGTAGAATAAAACATGAAATGGGGGAAATGACAAAATAGGTAGATACATTCTGATGTTGTATTTGCTCATATTCTTGCTTTGAAGAAGATCCTGATAGGAATAGGCATACTACTCATGATCGACCAGGTACTAATCAATTCATGATGGGCT
>Ga0325411_1001546_pt1 | contig 25682 bp, 10 predicted proteins | sample PopdelMetagenome_13_FD_206181 | JGI IMG/M metagenome (GOLD analysis project Ga0325411, IMG submission 206181) | Populus deltoides microbial communities from Bellville, Georgia, United States - Xylem-PdIQD-R4 | ecosystem: Host-associated > Plants > Phyllosphere > Stem > Wood/Secondary xylem... | reverse complement strand
TCGGGCTTCGGTTTTCCTTGGTGAATTTGATGTGGAGCAGGGGGATATTGTGGTTGCTGGTACCGATGGATTGTTCGATAATCTTTTCGGCTCTGAGATCGAGGAGATTCTTCAAGAACATGGAGGAGGATCTTGTCCTCAGGATCTTGCCTGGACCATCACAACTGTTGCGTCCATGAATTCAACCAGCGAGGATTATGACTCTCCCTTTGCAGTTGCTGCTGAGTCTAAAGGAATCGAGCATATTGGAGGCAAATTGATGACATTACTGTCATTATTGTTGTAATCGAGTTGGACCAGTGCTAGTTTGCCAGACTAGAGTTAACCAACAGTAGTAGCAGTAGCAGTAATATTCCATATATCATTGTTTAATGTATATATAAATAATGCTTTGACTATAATTGAAATGAATGATTTCAATTCCCAAACCATATAATTGATTGTGAAGATCTTTTTTCTCTAATTGCAACTTGCAACTGCTCTCCTATGGCACTTAGTTATGGCTGCCGATTTAATTTTACAGTGTTTGCCTTTCTGCTACCCTTGAATGAATCTGGGACAATGCTTATGGTGTCAAACCATGAATGTGTTGAAGATGAATCCCAAACTTTCTAGGTTCGACACAAACCATGAATGTGTTGTTGATTTAGAATTTATGTTGTTGGATGTTTTGTTTAATATATTTTAGAATTTATATTTGGTTTGTGTTTTGGATATTGAATTAAATTTATGTTGTTGGTTTAAAATTTAAATTTGGTTTATATAAGTGTTGCATTGTAAATTTGTAATTAGTTAGGCGTTTTATATAGGCGTTTTTTTTTTCTAGGTTGACCCGGGCCAACCCATCTGACCCAGTGACCGGGTCGATGACCGGGTCGGGTTTTAAAACTATGCGCAGTACACATAAGTTTGGAAATTTGACAAAAATCCCTTCCATGTTTAAGAGAATACAATACAAACTCCCTTTATAACCAAAATGTCTCCATTTATACCAAAAATTCCCTTATTTTCAAATTTAGTTTTTGTCTACATTCTATCTATTTTTTTTCTTAAAAAATAACGCATGTGTATATATATGAGGAGCTGATGGATTTTTCTTCAACTACAACGAATGTAGATTCATTAGAATGTTAATGAATTATTTATTTTAGAAAAGTTCATTAAAGCATTTACCCTAGTGGATTTTATTTTTTTTAATTGTTTTATAAACAAAAGGTTACTCTAGGCCCTATAAGGCCAATTTTAGTATAAATGGGGGCATTTTAAGCATAAAGGGGTTTTTGTATTACTTCCTCAAATTGAAGCGGCATATATTGTGGATAAAAAGTAGGGTTATCAAGCTCTACGGTTATAAACCTAAGCAGTAAAGAAATTTATAGAAAAATCTGTGTTTTATTAAAATTTGAATAGTTTGGATGTTTTCAAAATAAACTAGATATCCTTATTTATATTAGTTCTAAACCTAAAATCCTTTACAGAAAAGAATTCTTTATTAAAACTTACCTAACTAATAGAATTCATTAGGATTCTTAGTTAGTAAAATACTAATTAAATTAAAAATCCGAATCTAAATAGAAAAAAAATCCAAATACAATAAGGCAAATAAAGACAATCTCGCACAATAACTTCTAAGTCTTATTTGAAAGCCTTCTTGATCTTTGATCATCATGAAATTTTAATCCAATAGAATACATGGCCTTCAGAAATCTTTTGTCAAAATTTCAGCGTAACCTAATGGTCAGATTAAAAGTTATATTTGATTTACCAAACTGCTTCTTAAACTCCTCAAAACTTAAAAATATTAATCATTAATGAAATAATACAATAAACATTATTATGCCAAGAATATTGAAGAAAGTACCCCACGTCAGTCCCCTCTACTTCCGAAAAACTCACACTCGAGTTATCTGTCAAGAATTGAACTTCCACTCCAAATAAACATACACTTCGAATATAGCATTGTAGCCAACATGATCACAAAGTACCATGTTTTTGCCTGTGAACTTCAAAATTTAACTTATGATTTGTATATGCTAAAGAAAAATCCATATTTAATGTTATACTTTCTGTTCTTATGAAGTCTACTTGTAGTTCCTTCATACATTCGTTTACTTCAAACTTTACCTCCTCGTCATTTATGATTTCCAATACTTCAACAATGAAACTTCAAGATAATCTTTCATAATATCTTTAGGAAAATTGTCATAAATTACAATGTCCTTCATGTCCTTGTTTGCAAGATTTTCATAATCACTATAAGATATTAATTTAGAAGCTTTCTTGGTTTCTTCTTCACCATAAGTAGATGAAACATCAATAAGTAATTTTCTTTCTTGATTTCTTGATTTGCAACAGTCTTGTTGTTGTTGTTTTCATTGTTGTGATGTTAAAACTATCTACTTTGAAAAGACAACACCTCCTCTATATTTTTCTTCATTCCTATTCGAGAAGGTTGAACAAAAGACAAATAACAACAATCTATTTTCTTATCTAATCAATATAAAATCTCTTCATAATCATCTTATATAAACTCTAAAATTAATTATTCGCTCAAATCTTTCCATGATGGAGTCTAGGCTTACTTGTACGAGTACTATATTTTAAAACTTCAAACCACCATTCTCTAGAACCACAAGAAAGTTTGTGTACGACAAGCCATACTTTTTTATTACAAGGAACCTTGTTGAAATAAGAGTAAGTTTCCAACTTTATCAACCAGTTAATAAATCTTCTTTGAAAAATTTCACGTCTTAGAAAGGAATCTCATCAAATTCAAAAATAGGTCTAGGTTTCAGCCTACCTCAAGGTTAATCTCCAAGCAAGTTTCTCTATCTCCCATTAGCCGAGCTACACCTGTTATAGTTTACTCCAAACAATCAAACCTTTGTTTCCAACCATCTAGTTTCTTCTCTTTAGGTTGCACAGCACCCTAAAAGGCCTCCACTCCTGCATCACGGAGTGGGTTGCTATCGTCTTTGTCCATTAAAAAGGCCAACCTATTCTCATACCAATTTACATGGTGTATAGCGTGGATAGAAGTTAAGGTTCTCAATCCCTAAGGTTACAAACCTAAATTGTAGAGAAATTTAGAGAAACTCTCAAGTATTTTATTAAAAGTTTGAATAGGTTGCATATTCTCAAAATAAACTAGACATCCTTATTTATATTAGTTCTAGATCTAAAATCATTTATAAGAAGAGATTTTTAATTAAAACTTTCTTGACTAACAGAATCTATCTAACATAAGGATTTCTAACAAGTAAAATACTAATTAAATTAAAGTTCTAGTCTAAATAGAAAAAAGAAATCAAATACAATGAGATAAATAAGAACAATCCAACACAGTAACTTCCAAGCCTTATTTGAAGGTCATCCCGATCTCCGATCATCATTAAATTTTAACTCAATAGAAAACAAAGCCTTCAGAATTTTCTGTCAAAAATTTCATCTCGATCCAACAGTCAATTATAAGTTATGCTTGATTTACCAAAATGCGTCCTGGACTCTTCTTAAACCCCTCAGAACCTAAAAACCTTAACCATTAATGAAATAATACAATAAACATTAAGAATATTAAAGAAAGTGCCCCACATTACAAATGTGGAGTGATTTCTATCAAATCTCCAAATTTTTGGGTAGTCCCTATTTTTCACGATACCTTGTTGGGATTACTTAAATTCATCCTTTAAATAATCTCCATGCACAATAAACTAAGATAGATTTGCATAGTGAGAGAACATACAGTCGCAGTAGCAGCGGTGTAAGATCGTGGAATAATCATCTTCAAAAGAAAAGGCCATAGAATATGCTGCAGGAAATTAAGACATGAATAAAAGGTGAATTTCATGGAATTGTGAACTCAAGAAACCAACAATCCCATGAGTGTGGTCCAACGGGATGGTCTAAAATATGAATTAAATAGTTAAAAAAAAAAGAAGAGAGAAGAATTTCTTTGTGTACCTCCATTTCAGGAATTGTTATAGTTAGTAGAAGAAGACCCTTCTCACACACAGCTCTTAACTTGGTAGGACAAAAGGCTCCTATCCTCACCTGAGGAAACAATAACCCGATATGAAGCCATGATAATGCATACAGAATGATTAGATTTAAGCAATAATTATAGTACTCCAAGGTTAGGATTGCTCTTTAATGATATCTTTTGTTTTTGAACCTAAATGATGTCTAGATCGTTATGAAATGTATTCAATTCAGCTATTCAAAAAACAACAAATACATGATTTGCTCATTGTTCGAGTAAGTCGGTATCATTAAGCCCGTCTAATTCTTAGCATGGAATCTTTTTAATTAAGGAAATCCTTTTGTTTGGATTAAGTCTAATCGATAACTTTTATTTATATAATTAAGTCAAGTATGGACCTGCAAAAATTGAAGCACAATTGAGCCAGAATCTACCTTGGAGTTCTCAGGATCATTTCTATTGTGATCTGATAGAGCACAATGACATACAAGGTATTCAATGAACAACTCCGCAGATGGACCAACCAAATAGCAGTGTGAGGCCATTACTACAATCAACTGCCACCAAAGCAGCATAATTGCGAATTAGGAAAAGGTTGTGCTGCTTTATGAAAAGTTTAGGAACCATAAGAGCTATTAGTCCAAGACAATGTACCTCAGACAACGCCTTCCGAACACCAAAATTTTGCTCATCTAGCAACGACTTTACAGCTTCAACAAGCAAAGGCCTTTTACTATGCCAAGCTTCAGACGACCTCCAAATGAAAACATACACAGCTTAGGTCAAATAGAACATGAAGAGAAGCAATTTCAAATTACAGAAGCAGGAAAAACCTTGGTAAGAGATGCTTTAAAACACATAGCGCACCAAAAGTCAAAGACTCTTCCTTCAACCGGCATTTCTGGCAGCAGAAATATTAAAATTATAAGAAGCGACGCATCAAGGTATAAGATGTAGCTCAATACTAATACTGAAATAAAACCCCTACTAGTTCCATTAACCCAACAGATAAAACATAAGAATAACTAACAACAAGTACCAGCACTTCATGAGCTCACTCCTACTAAACAATCTAGCATATAACTTCACTCACATTTAAGAGGAATGTAAACAGATCATCAGGGTATACCAAGCCAACTGTTAAAAAACAACGTTGAACTTCATTATAGGTCTGCAAAAGGAAGAACATGAAACAAAAATACAATATTTAAAAAATGTCAGAGGATAATGGAAACTAATGGCAAGCAGGAAAAATAACGAATGGAATTTCACATATTCAAATCATCAACATCGTGCAGAAAGTGTTGGCAGAATTTACACCTTCAATCCCACTGAAAAATCTGAATTCTCTTTGATATCATTATTAAAGCAAACAACCGGAAGGAGTGTTGATAGAATAACTGTGAGATCCTGCAATGTGTAACATGAAAAATGGCACTCAATATCACAACATTGGGAAGGAAAGGAAATGAATTGCAGCATTACCCTTTTTTCTATATTCAAATTATTGTTTAACAAAAGGTAATAACTGTTGTGCCAATGACATAATATTTTATGCAAAGACTGATAACACTGACTTTGCGCCCATATTTTTGTAAATACTTTCCACTTTCATGCATCCCCAAATATATAGCCCGATCTGTTTTATTAGAAGTAATATATTTGTGCACCTTCAGAAAATCTACATTAATGAAATACATTAAAACTAGGAAATTCGAACGTCAGATGAGTTACAAGCAGAGATTCCTGTTTGTTTTGTAATTCCATAGTAACAAAGTTTTTGGAGTTGAGGAAGCAGTGGTTTTGATTGCTGAGTATAAGAGACATAAAAATGTCTAATTTACCTCAAAATCAAGCAAAGGCGGACCAGTTTCTGACAGTAACGAGGCATTTAGGAGATTGTAAAGACTACAAGTTGCAAGTAGGGCGATATCTTGATCTTTTTTATACCTGATTCGGAAAGAAGGCATTGCATGATCATTGTCAGTGCTTATATCTGTACACAAAAACATACTAACTGGTTCCTAAAACAATTGGCTATTCAAAAATGCTTTTTATGAAAGAAAATGTTGAACGAATTCTGGCAGAATGACATACAAATTGACTAAAAGAATTAGATTAAATTGATCTTACAATTCCAGTATAGTAGGGACAAGCCTGGGTAAAGCTGTCTTTAGTTGTGTCCGGGTGACAAGACCAAACATCTGACCCAATGCTTCCACAGAGGATGTGCGAACCTATCACAAATGGGAAATAACTCAACCATCAAATAGAAACGACAACTGAACAGTTAAAAACAACTATAAACCTCAAAGTACACACACAAAGGATGAGATTACAAAAACTTATAATATTTGGAAAAAAAATCAAAAACCAATTATCGGTAATGCAAACATTTGTTTTGTATAGGCACTTGTATGCGGCTTTTGTCCATTATATACACATGCAATAAAACAAATAAAAAATATAATTTAACGCAAGAGTCTCCAAATGAACAGACACAGGATGCAAATACATAACTGTTAAAATTGGAAAACGTCAAAAACCAATAATCAGTAATGTGAACAGGTTTTTGTGTTCCGGTATCCACTTATGTTTGTGCGCAACACCAGTGCTGCATTGCTTGAAATATAAAAGGTCATATAAAATTTCAAATATTATGGTGCAAAATACACTAATTCACCTCAAGTAGAGTTAAGTATTGCACTTAAATCTCAAATTGAGGAGCACGCTCATTATCAGTACAATAACATATAAGAAATCTAGCATTGCTCAAGTTTTGAGAAGACATGTTATGTTTTGTTCAATGGAAGATAACTGACTGAATACAAGGTGAAATAATTACCAATACTGACGTAAAACAATTATTACTAGAGTTTATGGACCAGATTGAAGAATGAACTTACTATTTTCTTGTTTTAATTATTTTTCTAGTTAATTTTGAATTTTAATTATTTATTTTCTGCTTAGCTTAGGACTTTTAATTTAATTAGTATTATATTGTTTAAAAATCCTAATGTTAGATGGATTTTATTAATTAGATAAGTTTTTATTAGGAACCTTTTCCTATAAAAGATTTTAATACTAATATAAATAAGGATGTCTAATTTATTTTATGAAGATCAAGGCTATAACTCAAAATTAATAAAAATACCTTAGAATTTTCTCTAGATTTCTCTACAATTTGGTCTGTAACATTAGGGCTTGAGAACCCTAGTTTTATCTTCGCTATACATTGCGTTGGGTGGTATCAGAGCAGGTCAACATCCAAATCGATGGCATGCCGTGAATAAAATCTTGGAGTAGTAAGTGATAACCATCTCCGAGAAGATGATCGAGGATGCAGGCTATTTGGGATCGGCTATATTGTCATTTAGTAGCGATAGCAACTTTAGAGGAGCGAATGCAAACTAGGTTTGGTGACATCAATATCAGAGTTAATGACTTGACAACTAGGCTTAAGGCATTGGAGTTGCGCCCAAACATGAACTGGGGAAGAAGAGATGCACGTGTCGGGGATGACATTCGCGGCCAGCCTATCCGTGAACTAGTTCATGCAAATCCTCGTGGTCAATATGACTACAGGTATTCATCTGATGATGAAGACCGAGGTAAGGTTACTGGAAATAATAGGTATGACCGAAATTACTGTATGAAGGTTGAGATTTTTCTTTTAGTAGTGATTTAGGAGTTGAGGAGTTCTTTGATTGGTTAGCTATGTGATTGATTTATGAGTATACAGGAATTTTAGATTCGAGGATGGTAAAAATTGTAGGGTTTAAATTGAAGCATGTGGTATTAGTCTAGCGGGATACGCTATTAAAGACTATGAGACGAGAAGGTTGAAGACCTATTGAGACATGGGAGCGGATGACGCAACTGTTGAGAGGTAGATTTTTACCCCCTAATTATGATCAGCTTTTGTTCCATAAGTATTAGAGGTGTTCCTAAGATTCTCAAACCATGCATTAATATACAGCAGAATTTTAGCACTTAGCTAAGCCAAATAATCTGCATGAAACTGATGGGCAACAAGTTGCTAGATATGTTGAGTGACCGAAACCAGCCATTAGAGATAGAATTGGGCTTTGGATGCTATTAAAAGTTATCAAGGCATAAAATATAGCTTTGAAGGCAGAGATGTTTATGCAAGATAAAACCAATACGAGATTTGATTGTCAAAGAAAGGTTTCTACCATAGAGCCTCGACTTACACCTGTCAAAAAGGGTAAGCTACCACAGCCAAACAGTCAATCCAAGTAAGCTATTGTTGGCTCTAGCTATAATAAAAATAAGCCTTAAGCAATTCCTAACATGGATAACCAGAAAGGAGATAATCCTCATGCCAAGCCGCCTCCAATAAAGTGTTATAGATGCAATCAGGAAGGGTATAGATCCAATGTATGGCCTCAAAGAAGGCCTATGAACATGGTTGAATGTGAGAATTAAGAGTGTAGAAAAGGTACAGAATTGTATCGTGAGGAGTGTTGTGAACCCAATGGTGAGGGTGAGAATGAGGATGATGATGGTCAGGCCTATATGATGAGACATTTGCTGCTCGCATCAAAAGATGGTGATGAGACACAACAACATAAGCTTTTCCGTACCAAGTGCACGGTAAACCAATAACTTTTTGACCTTATTATTGATAGCAGTAGCTATGTTAAATTTGGTTTGAATATTAAGAAACATCTTGAACCTTACACTATAAGTTGAATTAAAAAGATACCAAAGATAATAGCAACTGAAATATGTAAAGTTTCTTTTTTCCATAAACAAGTATAAGGATGAAGTTTATTGTGATGTAGTTGACATGAATGCTTATTTGGTGGGTCATGACAGTAAGATGTAAATGCATGGCATAGAGGACAGGAAAACATCTATAAGTTTGTTAAGGATGGGATTGATTTTACTTTGATGCCTCTGAAGGAGAATTCTCAATCAAAAGCCTGAAAAGCTAGAGGAAAGGCATTCCTTACTATTACTCAATCTTTGTCAGAAATTAAAACAGATTTAAAGGAGACATTCTTTAATTGTGAAGTCCTTGCTTTTTGAAGAAGCTGACAAGGCAGTTGAGGTCCCTGAAATTGTTAAGCCTCTTTTGCAGGGGTTTCAAGAAGTTATTCCAGATAAGCTACCGGATGAGTCACCTCCTATGCATGATATTCAACACAAAATTGACTTGATACTAGGGGCTAGTCTTTTGAATTTACCACGTTACAGAATGAGACAAAAAAAAGGGAGATCTTAAGAGAAAAAATAGAAGAATTGTTGAAGAAAGAGATGATTCAAGGGAGCTTAAGTTCATGCGATGTCCTTGCTTTATTAACACAAAGGATGGTAGGTGTGTGTGTGTTGATAATCGCGTCATCAATAAAATCATTGTAGGATACAAGTTTCCAATTCCACGAGTAGATGACATGCTAGATCCATTGTGCGGTGCGACAGTCTTTTCCAAGATTGAATTGAGGAGTGGGTACCATCAAATTCAAATTCGACTAAAGGATAAGTGGAAAAGGACTTTCAAGACAAAGAATGGGTTATGTCTTGTGTGAGTGGTTAGTCATGTCATTTGAGTTGACGAATGCACCGAGCACATTCATGAAAATGATGAATCAGGTTTTGCGACCTTTCATAAATAAATTTGTTGTGGTTTATTTTGATAATATTCTTGTGTTCAGTCATAGTGAAACAAATCATATTGAGCACTTAAGGAGTGCTCTGAAGGTATTGTTGAAAAACAAGTTATATATGAAACTTAAGTGTAGCTTAATGACCAGCAAACTTTTTATCTTGGGTTTTGTAGTAGAGTTGATGGAGTTGGAATTGACAAGGAGAAGGTGAGGGAAATTTATGATTGGCCCATGCCTTATATAATTAGCGATGTGTGGAGATTTCATGGCTTAACTACTTTTTATAGGAGATTTATTCAGAATTTTAGTAGTATTGTGGTACCAATCACCGAATGTTTGAAGAAAGGAAAGTTTAAGTGGGGTGAGAAAGAAGAACAGAGTTTTGCCTTGATAAAAGAGAAGTTATGTAATGCTCCAATGCTTGTTTTACCCAACTTTGACAAGTTATTTGAGGTTGAGTGTCATGCTTGTGGAGTGAATATTGGAGTTGTTTCCCAAGAGAAACGTCCTATAGCCTTTTTTCAGTGAGAAGTTGAATGAAGCTTGCTTGAAGGAGACTACCTATGATAAAGAACTCTATGTTGTGGTAAGGGCTTTGAGAATTTGAGAGCATTATTTGATTAATAGAGATTTTGTCTTATATTTAGATCATGAAGGTTTGAAGTCTTTGAATAGTTAGAAGAAAATCAATACAGATAAGATGGCCAGGTGGATTACACTCCTTCAGAAGTTCAATTTCAGTCTAAAGCACAAAGCCAAAGTTCAGAACAAGGTGGTTGATGTAATGAGTATGCGAGTTGCCCTACTAATCACTTTTCATAGCAAGATTTTGGGTTTTAGTGTTTGAAGGAGTTATACACTGAAGATGTTGATTTTCAGAAGATATAGGAGAAGGTTCTAATGGTCAAGCTGATTGAGATTTTCATATACATGATGGTTACTTAATGAAAGGTAATTGATTGTGTATCCCCTACACATCCCTACGCAAGAAATTGATTCAAGACTTGCATGGTACTTAAAGGGTCATGAAGGAAAAGATAAAACAGTGTCAGCTTTGGAGGATAAGTATTACTAGCCTCAGCTTAAGCATGATAAGACATGTTTTGTTCAATGGAAGATAACTGACTGGATACAAGGTGAAATAATTGTCGATACCATGCTAAAGGTGCATTTACTACAATAAAAGGTGCCCCTGCAGGCCGTAACCCAAATGAAAAATGTTATAATATGAAAGGAATATTTTACAAACCTTAAGATCCTTTGAAGTTGCCCATACTCTCAATAAAAGCTCAAAGGCAGAATTTAAAAACGACCTGCACTAAATGACAATTTTCTTAGACATAATGTTGTGAGAATGTGTTGGGGAAAAAAAAACAATAAATGGGATCATGATCTTACATGACATCAGCATCAAGAGGAGAAAGTGAGGGGAAATCCATGTTATATTGCCAAGCAGCCTGACACCAACATCTAAATGCTACAAAAGAACAGAATACAACATAAGCAGCAGGGTATTTACAATCAGATCAGGAGAGAATACAAAACAATAAAAACAGAGCACACCCTAAAGAAAAGCATAAGATGTAAGGTCAAGCTTAGCAAAGGATACTTCATCAGACTCAATCAGTCACTCTAGCTAGTAAATCCAACATACCCATTCACATCAGCATTTCATCTTTTATTTTAAGCCTCATTGCTCATCATATTTGACGATAAAAGTGGGTGCAATGATGAGACAAAGAATTATGAAATTAATTAAAAAAACATAAAGGATATTTCCTTTATTTTTTTGAAGATTGAACAAACAGAACTAAATAAAAAGGCCGCCGCAGCAAAATTTCCATTCTCTGTTCACATTTCATAAACAACCAAACTAACTTCACTAAACCCAACAAAAATGATGAAATTGTGCTATCATATCAATTTGACCTAATAAATGTAAATTGTCCAATGCTTTATATTAGCATTACTGTGTATTTGAGAATGTGGTGCAGTATAACTTTCAAAATAACTTTTCACTTAAAAATACAACAAAATGAATTTTTTTCAGAATTGTTTTAAATTTTTTGACATCAGCACATCAAAACCATTAGAAAGCACTAAAAAAACATCAATTTGATGTTTTTTCAAGTCAAAAACACTTTTGAAAAGCATCCAAAATCAGAAGCAAAAACACTCTTAGTCAAATATGGTTTGCAGTCCAATCCTATCCCACTAATCCAGGAAATATTAGAAGTGGAACCTAAATTTGTAAAGAGAAATGAAGGAATAAACAAACAGCAATCCAATTCAAATACCTAACAACAAACCTTATGCCAGGATATGAGGTGATTCTCATAAACTCTTTGATCCTGGCATTAGATAGTTTCAACTTAATTCTAAAGGACCCTAAGAAATCACTTAAAATGGCCATACCATTTGCAAATATTGGCCGATGGACATCTCGCACATTTCCAAGAATAGGTAAAACTCTGGAAAGCACGCCTTTCAGTCGTGGAATGAACTGTATAGCTTCAATGAATTGAAAAAAACAACACACACTTCAGTTTATTTAGCCAAACTGCAATCGCCAAAAGCAACCTAGAAAGCTAAACCAAACTTCAAGGTGCATTATGTTAGATAAGTAACCATTAGCCGAAGCAAAGTCTGCGAGTATTTGAACCATAGCTGGCAAAGCTGAACTCAGCCCTGACAAATGAAGAAAAATTTCTTCTATCATCTGCCAAATCAAGTGAGCAACAATTATCAAAGAACATCAAAAGGAGGACAAAAGGGAAAAGAAAATTAAGACTCGGCAACAAAAGCAAGAAACTTACAAGGTCAGGCAAATGGGAACCAATTGAAACCAATAGGCCTGCTGCAGCCCTTTGCCAGTCAGCATTTAGTTCCTATCTCAATAAGAAAAATAATAAAGCATGTTATGTGGATTTTCCACTTGTTGAACAAGTGATGCATAATAAAAATACGAGGTCAAAAAATTGACAGCAACGAACCCCAAAATGCCAAAGTGACATGATCCAAATTATTACAAGAGGTCACACATGAATGTATTGTGATTGTAGATACAAGGAATAATTAACAAAATGAAACACCAAGTCACCAACAAACTCGAGGAAACATGCCTATGGGTTCAAGGATCCAAAGCATCATCCTCACCTCTTAATGGGAGAGAGGGAGAAGGGATACTTGAAGACAGCTGGCCCAGCTGATAGAGCAATTGCATAAACAATTTACTTCTCAAACTAATTCAAACATTAATCCAAAAGCAATATCAATAAAATTCATTTCCAAACATTATTGATAAAAGAACATCTTTTCCCCATAGGAAACAAGCTGCTAAGGATGTATTATGTATAATTATTCGTTCACATGTTTTTTAATTCCTCTCAGACATCATAGAACAGCAGAAGGAAGCAAACCAGCCATCACTCCTTAACAAATTAATTAGTTAAGAAAGTCGAATGGTCTCAACTCTCAAGTGTTTAACAGTAATATTTATGCTTATTGAAATTAATTAAGAAACATCTTTGCCAGTTTTGGTGATGACATGCACTGATCTTAATTAAAAAGAGAGAGAGAGACTTTGAACATAGATATGCTTATTATAGTTCACCCATCAATCAATGCTGATTATCTGATTGTAATTGTACTAACGCACTGACAACACTCTCTTTGCTTTTGTTTTTGGTGAGTAAAAGAAACCATTCAATCCCCTTTTTAGGGGGATTTGAACTTCTAAACATGTCTACTCAGCCACAAAACCGGTAATTCACTTCAACACCAAGATGTAACATCAATTTTCATGTTCCTGGGACTTCACTTTGTACTGTTTACAAAGTAAACAAATAATGTACAAACAAAAACACAGTAAAAAATTATTAAGTCCAAGAAGTGTCACCAACTAAGCAATGAGAAACGAAAACCATAAGCACAAAGTAATGCACCTTAGACGAGATCATTTCTGTGGTGGCAATCTTTGCAAGCTTTGCCATGAAAGAAGGATCAACATCTCCTTCATTTAATGCACTAACTCCCAGTGCCATCACTTGAAACACCCCAGCCATGTTCCCAAATCGCTGATAAGAGAATTAAATAAACAAATAAAAGAATTAGACGGTCCAAATTCTAAATTAATTTCAGATTTAAAAAAGAAAGAGAATAGCAGGATTCGTACTCGACGTCCGCCTCGAGAAACCGTATAGCAACAATCAAGAACCAGAAGCGGATTCCTAGAATTGGACTCATCAACATAAATATCTCAATTGATAAATACACAGACATTATTATTGTTACGGAGAGAGAGAGAGAGAGGGAAATGAATTACAAGCTAGCGATGTCCTTCAGAGAAGCCATGGAGGATTGTCGAACAGTGGGGGATTCATCTGCCAGAGAAGAGACCAAAACCTGAACAGCCTCTGCAACAACAATTGAGAAATTGGTGAATTGAAATGGTTAAAGAAGGTAATTGAGTTCCTACCTGATGCAGCTATTGAGTTTCCGGAGCTTGAAGAAGCCATCAAGGAAGGAAGAGTAGGAAGAAAATCGCAGATCAAAAGATTCAAAACAGTGAAGCTAGAGAAGGAGGAAGCTATTAAGATAAAAAGAAGACTAGTCGGTAATGGAGCAGGGACCAGCCCATATGAACCAATTTAACTCTTAAAAAGTTTGTAGCCATTTCCAGCCCAACCCAAACCATGCTTGAATACATCGCAAGTTAAATTTTTATTTTTATATTTTCTTGGTAATTATAGAAAATTTCTAGCCCTATTTAGAAGATATTTAACTTTGAGTTAGATATGCTAACATCTTTAATTGGTGGAAGGTATATTTTAGAGAGAGAGAGAAAGAGAGATATTTTTTCCCTCTCCTATGAACAAGTAAGCAGAAAGAGAATTAAAATGTTATTGCTAAACAAGATGAGAGAGGTATATGAGTTTCCTGGGAATCTCATCGTTGGTGAAATAAGGAGCGAGAGATAAATTTATCATGGTTTTTAAGGTGTTTTGGGTTAAAAACAGGTTAATATACGGGTTTTGGGTAAAAGAATCTAAATTCTGATTTTTCAGTCACCACAATAACTGAAATTTAAACAAAATAAATTACATATTGTCTAATTTATTTTTAAAAGAAATTGGGGTGGACGACAAGTCCTTCACTCTTAGTACAGTTAAAATAAAAGGCTCAATCGCACGTGGGCCCTAAAGGAACGGACCAGGCAAGCTTGCCTAGCTTGTCAAACCCAACAACATCAATCTAGTCCTTTTTTTCTTATCTTTTTATTTCAATTAATGCTTTTTTTATTTTTTATTTTAAAAAAATAAAACATAACTATATTTATAATATTATCCCTTCTCTCTTTTATTTTGTTTAGAGAGCTATTTTTTTAAAATGATGATGATTTTTTGGTTATACATTTAATTTTTAAAAGGGTTTTTCTAATTCATTATTGATTTTTTTTATCTTTTGTATGGATGAACTATAATATTGAAAATAAAAAATATTTATTTTTCAGATAATATTTATAATATGTGTAGTTTTACATATTATTTTTTATTATTATTTTATTCAATTAATTTAATATGTTTGTTTTTTCTATTATTATTTCATTAAATAAAAAAACATTTTAATAAACAAAAATTAGCAAATATGGTCGGGTAAATGTCATATCTTGCGATATTAAATATCTTGATCTATATATATCTTTTGATTTTTTAAGTTTTATATTTAGGTGTCGTTAATGATTTTTTATTTATTTATTAGCGTATATAATTCTCAATTTATTTGACTATATGTATACATAAATTTTTTTATTTGTATTTAATTTTTATAAATTAAAAAATATATTGAAAAAACCTATATATATAAAAAATAAAAATACATAACAGGCGGTGAAGCACAGGTGATATAACTAGTTTAGTAATATTCACTGCTTGTTCTTGATGTGAACAGTTACTAGTTTTTTTAAATATTCGGCTTAACCTCTACGCTGCCATTTATCAAAGACACGCATTTCGATTTAAAAAAAAAACATGACATTGCATGTATGTAAACTTTTTGTTCCATTAAAGAGAGAATATTAAGAGCGAAAAAGAGAAAAAGGACAGAAAACTAAAATACATAGTAACATAACAAAAATTATATTTTATAATTTACTAAAAAAATCGACTGTAGTCTTACTGTTTATCTAGACTTAAGTATTATAGATTGGAGCAGTGTAATGACAATCTAATCCTTGCCAAAAAAAGTTGTGAGGGCAGCGGGGAGAGATGAGATTGTCTTTTTATTGGGATGTATTTGACATTAAAGGGATGATTGAGGAGAAAATAATCACTTCAAGTTTTGGTGGGCTACCCTAGGCGTCAACTAGGCTCGCGCCCCCACGTGAGGATACTTGGTGCTTGGGCTGACTTGTCCTTGCGCTTGGTCAGACCCGCCATAGCGAGGGGGCTGGCTTGCCCTGTACCCAGGGCTAATTGGTCCTGCATCAGGACCCAATTTTTGTGTGTCCTTTGTCAAGACCCGGGGCTATTAGGTTTTGGATTTCTAAATATAATTATTTCCCTTATAAATATTGTTATTTTTATTATGGTTGAAAGTATTAATATCAAACATATTATAATATGTGTTCTACATATTATTAGTTCAATTGTAATAAAAATGATAATATTTATACCCCAAATAATAGTATTGTTGATATTAATATTTTGAATTATAATAAAAATCATAATGTTTAGAACACAAATAATATTATTTTTCATATTAATGCTTTCAATTATAATAACAAAAAAACATTTGAACCGCAAATAATAATATTTATATCACAAATAATACTATTTTTAGTATTAATACTTTCAATGATAATAAAAATAATAATATTTGTATCATAAATAACAATTTTTTTTATATTAATACTTTGAATTACAATAAAATTAAATATTATTACTTTCAATTATAATAAAAATATTTGTACCGCAAATAATAATATTCATATCACAAATAATAATATTTTTGATATTAATGCTTTGAACTATAATAGAAATAGTAATATTTATAACATAAATAATATTATTTTTAATATTAATACTTCAATTATAATAAAAATAATAATATTTAAGGTGTTTGGGCTGCCCTGCCCTAGCACTGAGTCAGACCGAGCTCCACGTGGCGCTGGGGCGGGCTTGCCTTGCCCTAGGCATGAGCCAAACCTGCACCACCACGTGGGGACATCTGGCGCCTGGGCTGTTTGCCTTTGCGTTTGGTGAGACCCGAGCATCACGTGACGCTGGCTTACCAAGGATGCACAACCAAACCTACGCGCCACGTGGCGAGACCTAGCACTTGGGTTGTCCTGCAAGTGCGACTGCATTAGAACCCAATGGTAATGGGTCATGCAATGGACCCAATACAATAGGGTCAGCGCTGGACCTAATGGCAATGGGTCTTGTACAGCACCCAATTCGCTTGGGTCCTCACCAGGACCCAAATAATTTGTGTTATAAATATTCTTTAGTTTCTTAATATAAAAATATGTGTCATAAACATTATTATTTGTCTTATAATTCAAAGTGTTTATAACAAAAATATTATTATTTATGTTATAAATATTATTATTTTTATTATTACTCAAAGTATTGATATAAAAAATATTATTATTTGTGTTATAATCCTTGGAATTATTAATATAATTATTTATATTATAAATATTATTATTTTTATTATAATTAATATTATTAATAAAATAATTAATAAATTTAAAAAAATATTATTATTAATATTAAAAAAATATTATTTTTTGTATTGTAAATTTTTACAGTGTTTTTTATTAACATAAAAAATGAGCTCGTCGTATAGCACGAGAACATCCAACTAATACTAAAACCAAAAGGGGCTGGGAACAATGATTTTATTGTAGAACGTGACACATTTTGGGGAGTATTATAAAGTGAAATTATTATTATGCCCCTTATTCAATTAACAAGTGGCGAGAGTATTTTGATCCTTTTGTGTTATATAAATAGTGAAAAAACTAAGAAGCCGTTAAAGACCAAAATTAATATGCCTTTAGCTCCAGGGTATTATTAATTTTTTATATTTTAGGTTACAATTAGATTAATACATTGCCCTTTAAGTAAAAAAAACAACCAAAGCATTCGGTCATGAGATATTTATGCTTTTAGTTAGTTATTATTATTTTTTTGGTTTTATAAAGGGCATTGTTGTATTTTAACATAATAAAATAACATAAAATTTTAAAAAATTGTGGTTGTATGTGTGGCACGTGTCAGCACGTGCGGTGCATCCTGGTGGTTAAACATGTTCATCTACCACGTAGTTAGATGTGTTGTCGCGTGCTCTTTCAACCGATACAACACGTGTCATCAATGGTTAGATGGTTTGTCGTTGGTCAGCCTTTTCTTCTTCTTCTTCTTATTCTCTCTCAACCAATAAAATTTGTAAATTGCACTTCTTTGTTTTTTGTATTTGTGCTATGGTCTTTTTTTTTATTTCTTTTTTTTTCCTTGACTTTTTAATAAGAGTTTTATTTCCTTTCAATTTACTCATTTAATTTCAATTTGTAATATATTATGCTTTTCAATTTGGTCCTTATTTTTTTATTTGTGATTTCTTTAGTTGACACTTTTATAAAAGTGTTTTTTCTCAATTTCACCCTTTAGTCCAAGTTTATCTAGAGTTATTGTTTTCAATTTTGTCCTTAATTTTTTTTCTTTTTTTTGAAGTTATTTTTCTCTTCAATTTAACCCTCCAAATGAAAATTTGTGTCCTTTTTTCTTTTGATTTATTTTTTTCCTTTGCCCTTTTTGTATAAGTGTTATTTATTTTCGATTTAGTTCTTCGATTTTAATTTTTCATATATTCCTTTTTTTATTTGGTTTTTTGTCTTCGGATTTCTTTTTTTTATTAACTTTATCATAAAAGTTTTAATGTTTTAAAGTTTTCATAAACCTCACCCTTTAATCCAACTTTATACTGTGCTGTTTTTTTTATCCTTGTTTTTTTTCTTTTTCTTTGAATTATTTTTTTTTAATTTAAACCTCTAGTAACAAAAATAGTTTCCCTCTAATTTATTTTTTATTTCATTTTTCACCCTTATTCTTTTTAATTACTGTTTTTTATTTTAGATTCTTTTATGTAGTTATTCCCCCCCGTTATGTTCTTAAGTGTTTGTTGACTCTGTCCATTTTGTTTTATCTCTTTTTTTTATCCAATTTCATGCTCACATCGTTTTTGTTTTTTCAAGGTATCATGATCTTTGTTTTTTTTTAATGTCTGATTAATATCATTATTTTTTTATTGTCTAATTAAAATAAAATCAATTTATTAATCTCAATTGGTGTTATAACTCAAATCGTTAATATATTTTATTTTTTTAAAATGCATTTGCATCGCACAAACATCATTTTGTATGGAAAACAATGTGGCCCATAACATAGCGCGAGCTCATTCATGGTGAGATATAATCATGGATTATGCTATTCATAATCTGTAAAAGCTATCATTAACAAACAATTGACCATATTTAGCTTCTTGACAGGTCTCAACAGTAAATTTCTAATGCTTCATATGTATTTGGTTTTCTCTCAACATCAATAAAGTTTTTTTTTTGTTTTTTTTACACCAGACACAAAAATCTTCTAAAAAATATTTATATCAAAAAATAATTTAAAAAACACTTTAAGAAGCATGTTATATCACAAAAACAAACACTCCATAATCTGCTTCTACTTGGCTGCTTATCGAGTACTATGTTAAACCTCTCCCCTCGTTATTAACAAACCCATAAAAAAAATACATGAATCGTCATGAAAAATAAAAAGAAGTTTTTTCCTATGCAATTTATAAGGGGCAAAAGGTTATAACCAGCAACTCTACTGCGTTTATAGAGTGGAGGGGTACTATAACCAGGAAAAATTATAGCAAACACTAAATGTGTGTGAGAATAACTATGGACATTTGCGTAGTGGAGCCTGTCAAATAGACTTAATATTTTTTAAAAAATTATTTTGGTCCTCAAACTTTTTTTTTTGAGCTATTGCATTGTTTCATGACAAAATTAAAAGACAATTAATTCAAATTTATTGACAAAAAAAAGATTGAAAGGAGGAGGATCAATATGGAAAGAGTGTTGAAAATGGATAGGGGGTTCAAAGTTCTTGCCAAAAGCTCAGTTGATTCCTCTAACTTTACAGATTATACCCAGCTAGTCCCTTAATTTTTTTTGCAATTCAGTTTTGGTGTAAAGAGTTTTTTTAGAGAGAAGAGAGAGATTGTCGGATTTTGACATTGAGATACAGTCATCGCTCATGCCACTTTTGATCATCAAAATAGTTGTTCTCGGTGTCCACAGATTTCCTGCGATGAAATGAGTTTGATTGTTATTATTTAGAACCTCAATGTTGCCTGAAAACTAGAATTAAGTTGAGGAAGACAAATTTAACCAGATTTGATCTCAGGTTTTTGGACAACTTCTGAATTGATTTCTAAGTGTTCTAAAGGTGTTGAGAAAGCTTTTTTGGGTTGAAACAACTTAAAAATTAGGTTTTTTAAGCAAAAAACCCAATTCCCCTAATTTTCCAGCCACCATGATGGTGGCTGCAATCTGGGCTAGTAGATGATACATTGTTTGCTTTTTTTTTTTTCAAAACAATAGGTTGTTTGCCCCTTTAAAAGAAAAAAAATAAAGGCACACGGGCCTGGGCTCTTCCTTTCGAAGGCTCAATCGCGTTAACCCATAGGCTTGCGTGCATGAGTTATTTTTTTTATCCTTATTTTTGAATTTTATAGTTAGGTTAAAAATAAATTTAAGAAGAAAAAAATTATTGAACAGGATTGAGTCCATGACTCGGATCACATGTTTGACTGGTAAAGCCAAATTGCGAGGGCTATTTTTTTTCTTTTTTGTTGTCTTATGCATTTTTTCCCACTATTTAAAATAAAACTTCACCCTTTGTAATAGATAATACATTTTTTTAACTTAAAACTAAATAAATACAATTTCACTTTTTGTTATCTATTATCCATTTTAGCTATCTCAGCCCACATGTCTAGTTTTTTTTCCTTTTAAAAAATATTTCATATAAAAAAATCTAAAATGCTTTATTGTCGTCTAATTCAATGTAAATAATATCTACGATAAGAAATATATTGATTTTTGTGACGTGTATGAACTGTGTCATGAGTTTGGTTAGTTGACTCGAATTCACTTGAGTTGTTGTTTTTTAATTGATGTTGCATTTTACAAATTTTGTCATTTGACATTAAGTTAACTGGGGACTAAGCTTCCTGATTTATTTTTTGCAAGATTATTCTTGCGGGTTTCACAGACCAACTCAAGTTAACCTAGGTAAATCCAATATGTTTATATCTCAATATTAGATAAAATCATTGTCTAGTTTGTTGTTGATTTTGAATTCATGGTTTAAATCCATTTTTTAGGAAACATGTTATCGACGCCTAAACTTTTTTTATGTTCAAAATCATTTTTGCTCTAACCCATGACGTAGTGTGGGCCAATTCTATAATCATTTGATTAAATGAAGGATTTATTCTACGATACGAAGCTATTAGACACAACTGGATACACGACTCGTGTTGCGATATCAAATATCTTGATCTACATCTATATTTCTATTTTCTTAGTATAGTCTTTAGTTATTGTTAATAACTTTTTTACATTTTAGTGGCATGGATAATCATTTGATTAAATAAAGAATTTATTTAAAGCAATAAAGTTATTAAACATAGCTAGATAAATGATCCTTTTTGTGAGATCAAATATCTTGATCTACATCTATCTATTAATTTTTTTTAATTTAGTCTTGATTTATTTAATTAGATATGACACAAGTTTTTTAATTTTTTATCAGGAATTTTTTAATGAAAAAAAACGCATTAAAAAAGTCTACATATTTATTTTTTCTAAAAAATAAAATTATTCAATAGCAGCATATCACATTGTAACAAAAGCTAAATGGTGTGGAGTTTTCACTTTTCACCTATATATTATTCACCAAGACACAAAATACTATGGATTAGAGTAGTGTAATGAAGTTGTTGTCTTTGCCAAAAAATCTTGTTAGGCATACAATTGGAGGTGAGATTGTCTTTTTCATGTGATACATTTAGCATTGAAAAGATGGTTTGGGATAGTTCGGATTTTTTGGGGTCTGGCATTGAGGAATAGCATGATTGACAGACACCTGACACTAGAGTCAGACATGTTGACAAGATCCTAGGCGCCAAGGCGAGACCCACACGCCTGGATAGCAGACCGCACGCCTGGGTTTGCCTAGGGCTGCTGATCTATACCTGGGTCTGCACAACCCCGTAGGGGCTGAAAAACGATGCGGGGGTTAAACAAGTTTAATATTATTATTAATATTAAAAATATTTATATTTATATTATTAATACAATAATTAATAAATTTTAAAAAATATTATTAATATTGAAAAACAACCATAGATTTGATTTGAAGGATAAAATTAAAAATTATTATTATTATTATTATTATCATTAATAAATTTGAAAAAAATATTATTACTATGGAAGAAAAATTATAAATTTGATTTGAATGGATTAAAAACTATAAGAACTTGGATTAGATGAGTTTATTATTGCTAATAACAAATTTGAAAAAAATATTATTACTATCGAAGAAAAACTATAAATTTTAATGGTGTGGAGTTTTCACTTTTCACCTATATATTATTCACCAAGACACAAAACATCATGGATTAGAGTAGTGTAATGAAGTTGTTGTCTTTGCCAAAAAAACTTGTTAGGCATATAATTGGAGGTGAGATTGTCTTTTTCATATGATACATTTAGCATTGAAAAGATGGTTTGGGACAGTTCGGTTTTTTTGGGGTCTGGCATTGAGGAATAACATGATTGACAGACACCTGACACTAGAGTCAGACATGTTGACAAGATCCTAGGCGCCAGGGCGAGACCCGCATGCCTGGATAGCAGACCGCACGCCTGGGTTTGCCTAGGGCTGCTGATTTATACCTGGGTCTGCACAACCCTGTAGGGGCTGAAAAACGGTGCGGGGGTCAGACAAGTTTAATATTATTATTAATATTAAAAATATTTATATTTATATTTATATTATTAATACAATAATTAATAAATTTTAAAAAATATTATTAATATTGAAAAACAACCATAGATTTGATTTGAAGGATAAAATTATTATTATTATTATCATTAATAAATTTGAAAAAAATATTATTACTATGGAAGAAAAATTATAAATTTGATTTGAATGGATTAAAAACTATAAGAACTTGGATTAGATGAATTTATTATTGCTAATAACAAATTTGAAAAAAATATTATTACTATCGAAGAAAAACTATAAATTTTATTTAAAGGGATTAAAAACTATAAAAACTTGGCCAAGACAAGTTTAATATTATTAAATTTTAAATAAATATTATTACTATTGAAAAAAACATAGATTTAATTTGAAAGGTAAAATCAATTATTATCATTGTTATTATTATTAATAACTTGGGTCTGACATTTCCTTCAAGACCCAAGTAACTTCGAGCTAGAAAGGAGTGCTTGACCCAAGTCACGTGTGTCTTGCAACCTTGCCTGGCTAAAGGATCTTAGGTCTGACGTCCGATACAGGGTTCTTGGGTCCGCGCTAGGACCCAAGGCTCTAGGGCCCAACATCTGAACCCAAAACTTGTGGGTTTTGTGTTTGAAACCAGAGCTCTTGGATCCGGCATTAAAGCCAGACCCAAGACTTTTAAGTCTGATGTTTTAAAGGAGCACAAAGTTCTTGGGGCTTTACAGTCAGGCCCACTTAAACTTGGGTCAAATAAGTTTAATATTATTATTAATATTCAAAATATGATTATTTGTATTATAAATATTCTTATTTTTTATTATAATTAATATTATCAATATAATAATTAATAAATATAGAAAAAATATTATTAATATTGAAAAACAATCATAAATTTGATTTGAAGGGTAAAATAAAATTAAAAAATATTATCATTAATAAATTTGAAATAAAATATTATTACTATTGAAGAAAACACATAACTTTAATTTGAAGAGATTAAAAACTATAAAACTTGGGTTAGAGAAGTTTAATATTATTATTATAAATATTATTAAATTTGAAATAAATATTATTACTATAAAAAAAAAACATAGATTTGAATTGATGGGTAAATCAATTATCATTATTGTTATTGTTATTATTACTTTCATTATTAATTTGGGTTTGACATGTCTTTTCAAACTCAAATAACTTGGGGTTGGAAAGGGGCGTCACACCCAAGTTGCTTGGGTCTTGCACCCACGCCTGACCCATGACTCTAGGGTTTGGCGTTCGGACCCAAGGCTCATGGGTTTGTCATCCGGACCCGAAGCTCTTGATTTCGGCGCTGTAGCTAGATCCGAGGCTCTAGGGTCTGATGTTTAAGAGGAGTTTAAAGTTTTTGGATCTGACGTTAGAGTCATATCCACTTAAACTTGAGTCATTCAAGTTTAATAGTATTATTATTAATATTAAAAATATTATTTATTAATATAATAATTAATAAATTTGAAAAAAACATTATTAATATTGAAAAACAACCATAGATTTGATTTGAAGGATGAAATTAAAAATTATCATCATCATCATTGATAAATTTAAAATAAAATATTATTACTATTGAAGAAAAACCATAAATATGATTTGAAGGGCTTAAAAACTATAAGAACTTGGGTTAGATGAATTTAATATTATTATTATTATCATTAATAAATTTGAAAAAAAATATTATTATTATCGAAGAAAAACCATAAATTTTATTTGAAGTGATTAAAAACTATAAAAACTTGGGTCAGACATGTTTAATAATATTATTGATAGTATAAAATTTATTAAATTTAAAATAAATATTATTACTATCGAAAAAAAATATAGATTTGATTTGAAGGATAAAATCAATTATTATTATTACTACTTTCGTTGTTAATTTGGGCTTGACATCCCCTTCCAGACACAAATAACTTGAGGCTGGAAAGGGGTGCTGAACCTAAGTTGCCTGGGTTGATAGGGGCATCAGTTCCAAGTTTTTTAGGTCTTGCAGCCCTGCATGGCTTAAGACTCTTGAATCTGAATCTAACATTGTAACCAGACCTAATACTTTTTTGAATCTAGTGTTATAAATAAATTTAACACTTTTAAATCTTAATTTGTTATTAATATTTTTTATATAAAAATATTAAACCACATCGTAGTGTGAGTTCCTAAATAGAGTTGGCCACTAGCCTGGTGTTAAATAGTTAGCGTGGGCTAAACCACGTCATTGCTTGAACTTGAAGGCTTGTATGTATTAATTAGGCTCACAGTCTTTCAGTTAGGGTATGTTTGGGAGTGTAATTACGATTGTTTTTCAAAATGTTTTTTATACTGAAATGCATCAAAATGATGTTTTTTTATTTTAAAAAAATTATTTTTGAAATCAGTGCATCAAAACAATCCAAAACATAAAAAAATAAATTTTTAACAAAAAAAATCTAAATTTTTAAAAAATACATATTGGTCTTCATTTCCAAATAATCTCTGCATCACATGTGCCATTGCGCCTACATATGCTCTATTTGTGTTTTTTTTTCCACCAAAACACCACGATAGACATTGCTGGTATCTTAAATCACCAATTTGGTGTTTTTACCGTGAATGAATGCGCCGTGCAGCTTCTCGCAATTTTTTAAGGCAAATTAGAGGTTTTAAAAACACTATCAAATTCTTTTTTATTACATGGAAACAGTGAATACCAACAAAAATTATATTAGTAGTTAAAAATGAAACCATGAATATCAAGAAAAATCATTTCAGTAGTTAAAAATAGTGTGAATGGTGTTTTTTTTTAATAGTTGGAATCCGGCACCTATTTTTATCTTATTTATCTAACGAAGAACAAAAATAATTAAAAAAATCTTTTATATTAAAAGTGAATTTTAAAAATCTAATGGGATCTAAATCTAATAAATATTGTTATTTTTAAAAATTAAGAATCTAAGTATATTTTTTTTT
>Ga0325411_1001545_pt1 | contig 25690 bp, 21 predicted proteins | sample PopdelMetagenome_13_FD_206181 | JGI IMG/M metagenome (GOLD analysis project Ga0325411, IMG submission 206181) | Populus deltoides microbial communities from Bellville, Georgia, United States - Xylem-PdIQD-R4 | ecosystem: Host-associated > Plants > Phyllosphere > Stem > Wood/Secondary xylem... | reverse complement strand
GCTTTTCTAAGAAACGGTCTCAATATTGGGTGGCTGCCCATCTTAAAATTCTTAGAAAACTCCACGCTTTTCTAAGAAACAGTCTCAATATTAGGTGCCCTGCTCATCTTAAATTTCTTAAAAAACTCCACGCTTTTATAAGAAACGGTCTCAATATGAGGTGACCTGTCCATCTTAAAGTTCTTAGAAAATTCCATGTTTTTCTAAGAAACGGTCTCAATATCAGGTGACCGGTCCATTTTAAGATTATTAGAAAACTCCACGCTTTTTAAGAAATGGTATCAATATCAGGTGTCCGGCTCATCTTAAAATTCTTAGAAAACTCCACGCTTTTCTAAGAAAGGATCTCAATATCGGGTGACCTGCCCATCTTAAAATTCTTAGAAAACTCCATGCTTTTCTAAGAAACAGTTTCAACATTAGGTTACCGGCCCCTCTTAAAATTCTTAGAGAACTCCATGCTTTTCTAAGAAACGATCTCAATATCGGGTGACCAGCCCCTCTTAAAATTCTTAGAAAACTCCACGCTTTTCTAAAAAACGGTCTCCATATCAGGTGACTAGCCCCTCTTAAAATTTTTAGAAAACTCCACGCTTTTTTAATGAATGGTCTCAATATCGGGTGACCTGCCTATCTTAAAATTCTTAGAAAACTCTATGTTTTTTCTAAGAAACAGTCTCAATATCGGATGACCTTCCTATTTTAAAATTTTTAGAAAAATTCAACGCTTTTTCTAAACAATGGTCTCAATATCGAGTGACCTGCCCGTTTTAAGATTTTTAGAAATACTCCATGTTTTTTCAAAAAATAATCTCAATATCGAGTGACCTGCCTGTTTTGAACTTCAAAAGAAATCATCTTACCTCGAGGAATGAAGCAGTGTTGGTTCACAATTCCTATCATTTTTCGTAGTTTCGTTGACCTGAGATTTTGTACCTCGGCAGTTCCCAAAAAACTTGGAAATTTATTTTGTCTTTCGTCACACCTTTTCCTGCCAGGTTAGTGTTATGACAATATAGCATGCATGTTTTTTTGTTACCTATTTTGGAAACATAGGTCCCCCTTTCTGTTGTAGACTTATTGAGCTCCTATTTCTATTTGTTTGTCCGACTTGTCCTCTTGAAACGGATTATGCTCCACGTGCTATTCTTCCTATCCTCTTGATGGAGAGATCTTTGGTTCCTGTTAGGGCCCTTTCTTGCTCCATTTAGTATTGTCTTTTATTATTTTAAAAGGAAAACTCAAAAGATCTAGTTTTGTTCATGAAAACTGAAACTTTCAATGTAATTAGCAATTATCATAAAAGATGTTTTTTTAGAAGCTTTTATGATGATACCCCTTTGAGCTTTGGTTCACTATGGACCCCTATGTGCACTTCTTGCCCCTAGTGTGGTGTGCAAAAATATGTCAAGTTTAGATTTGATTTGGTTCTCTCCAATTGATGGAGTCATCTTCTTAGTCATGTGTAAAAAAAACAGTTCTTTGAAGTAAAAGATTTCAAATGCTATGAGATCATATGTTTTATGAAAAAAAAGGTTCTTTACAAAGAGAATTCATGGCCGAACTTTATTTTATTGACTAGGAAACATAGTATTTCTTTATAGAGTCAGCATTCATAGGTTTAACTAGATCTTCTCCATCCATTCTAGATAACAATAAAGCTCCTCCCGAGAACGCTTTCTTTACCACCAAAGGGCCCTCATTGTTTGGCGCCCATTTACTCTGATCTTCTTCTGGTAAAGGCTATATTTTCTTCAGTACAAGATCTCCTTCATAGAATCCTCGAGGTTGGACCTTCTTATCATATGATTTGGCCATCCTTGATGATGACAGATTGCAACTATCCTCTTTTCACTGATCAAATTCAACTATTCATATCTATCTTTTGCCCAATCCACCTCTTCTAAACTCAAAGTCTACCAAAATTCTTAATGAGGGGGTTTCAACTTCTAAAGGCATCTCCACCTCCATTCCATATACCAACATATACGGGGTGGTTCTTATTGAGGTTCTGACTACGGTATGCGTGAAGGGCAAATGGCAACATGTCATGCTAATCCTTGTAGGTGACTACCATCTTCTAAATAATCCTCTTGACATTTTCGCTAACAACTTCTACCGCACCATTCATCTTTGGCCTGTATGGCGAAGAATTGGAATGCTTGATTTTCCATTTAGCACAGAGTTCTATTATCATCTTGCTATTGAAGTTCTGGGCATTATTAGTTATAATCTTTTCTAGTAGACCATCTCGGCAAATCAAATCTCTTTCCATAAATTTCTTCACCACTTTTTGCCTTCACGTCATCCAAACATCTCAACAAAGTTCTATCAGATGATTTCTTATACAAAGTTTCCCTATTAATATAGAAATCCATTGCCAACCTCCTCAAAGTCTTATTGTTGATTTTAGATGCGCCCATGGGATATGTCTGGTTTTGGATGAAATTCTTGATATCATAGTACCAAGGGTTTCCATCTATTTCTCTTTCAACTGCACAACAATAAGCAGGGTTATTTCTGATATCAATGTGTACCGACTGTACCTTGTGCCCAAAGTCTATTCTAGCCATAGAAGCTAGCGTGACCAAAGTATCAACAAAATGGTTTCCTTCCCTTCCTAGATGGGTGAACATTATTTCCTCAAATTCTCTAACCAATTTAGACAGGTATTCTTGATAAGGTCTCAACTTCTCATCCTTGGTTTGCCATTTTCCTTTCACTTGGCAAATAATCAAAATCGAGTCTCAATACTATCTATCTTTCTAATATTCAGCTCCAATACCACCTCTAAAACTAGAATGCAAGCTTCATACTCCCAAACAGCAACTTAACTAAAAACTGAATACTGCTTTTTATTAGGAGAGATTATCATTGCGCCAGCTCTATTACCACATACAGTTACAGCACCATTAAAATATATAGTCCATTAATCTAATTTCCATTCCTCAACTGAAAGCACATCTTCATCAAGAAAGTCAAATTTTAATGGTCCATAATCTTCCATAGCATGGCCAGCTAGGTGATCGACAATAACACTCCCTTTCACAGTTTTCCTTGTCATATATACTATGTCATACTTAGCTAGTAGAACTTGTCATCTTGCAATTTGGCTTGACGGATGGGGCTTTCCACAGATGTACCTTAATGGGTCTAATTTTGAAATTCACCATATAGTATGATTCAACATATATTGATGCAATCTCTTCACAGCCCATGCTAGTGCACAACATAGTTTCTCAATCATAGTATACCTAGATTTGCATTCCTTGAACTTCTTGGTTAGGTAATAAATGACCTTTCATTCATTTTGGTTTCATCATGTTGGCCAAGCACACATCCCAATGTTGTTTTAGTTACTGTCAAGTACAAGATCAACGGCCTTTCTAGTACATGAGGAACAAGCAGCGGTGGATTCAGTAGGTACTGAAAGCTTCTTCGCACTTTTTATTCCAAATCCTGGGATTCTTCTTCTTTAATAATCGAAGATTGGGTCATAAGTCGTGGTTAATTGGGATACGAACCTGGCAATATAATTCAATCTTCCTAAGAACCTTATTACATCCTTCTTAATCTTGGGAGATGGAATAGATTGAATAGCCTTTACTTTGTTGGGATCCATTTGTATCCCTTTGTCACTTATCATAAATCCCAACAACTTCCTAGATTTCACCCCGATTGAACACCTTGCATGGTTAAGCCTCAACTTGTACTTCCTTAGTCTTTCAAATAATTCCTTCAATATTTGGACATGATTCTCTCCCTCTCTAGATTTAGCAATCTATCATGGCCCTTTGGTAGGTGGCCCCAACATTCTTTAACCTAAATGGCATGACTTTATAGCAAAAGGTTCCTCATGGTGTTACAAAGGTTTCTTCTCTTTATCCTCTTGTCATTTTTATCTGATTGTAGCCCAAAAATCCATCCATAAAGGAATATGTGGAGCTACGTGATGCATTGTCAACCAACATATCTAGGTGTGGTAGAGAAAAATTGTCTTTAGGGCTAATTCGGTTTAAGTCCCTAACGTCCAAACCCTGATTTTATCTTTCTTTTTGGGTACTACCACTATGTTGGACACCCATTATGGATATTTGACTACTTTTAGAAAATCAGTGTTCCACTGCTATTCAATTTCTGCTTTTACTTTGATTAAGACATTCGGATTGGTCATTCTTAACCTTTGCTTAATCGATTTGCACCCTTCTACTAGTGGTACCCTAAGCAAACCAAGCATATCCTTGTAAGACCAGGTAAAAACATCTACATGATCTCGGAGTACTGCAATCAACTCTTCTTTTTCATTAGGGGTGATCACAATCCTTATCTTCAGTTTATCTCTTAATTTATTTTCATTGTCCACATCTATGGTTTCAAGTTCCTCTCCAGCGGGTTTCCAAGCTTGTTCATATTGTCCTATTAATTTTGTGAATTCCCTAATGTTGTATCCTTTAAAGCTCAGCCATTCATTCTTGGTGTAAAGTGTAGGTGTTTGTTATGGAAGATCCGCTTTAAGGGTTCTTGAGAGCGGAAAATATTTTGAAATACATGATCTCATTAAAGGGAAAAAGGTTGGCTTAAAACATTTGCTTCATCAAACCGATTAGGTGCGCAACATCATTCCAAATTCCTTCAAGCTCTTTTTGGTACTGAGTTTTTAGATGTGACTTTTCTTCATTTTTCATCATTTTTCTTAGTCAAGTGTTGTGGATTCTAGAAAAGGGATCTACGTTTCTAGGTCTGCAGATGTGTGTATAGATGTATGAGAAAATGCATGATTGAGAATGCTTTGTATATTGGGTATGGATGCAACCTTCTTGTGAACGAATAATAGCCACCACCTTATAAACATAGGTTCTCTTGTCACATTGCTAGGAGTATTGCCTTTCAAGTCGTTTGCTTGAATCATATTCACTAAGAGACAGATTTTGCATAAGAAGATGGGTCAACGCCCTTTTCATTAATGCTTGAAAAGTTTATTACATTTATAAATAAAAAAGGAAATACAACATATTAATCCCTTTCCTCCACAAACTCTCTAGCCAAAGGTAAAAAAGGCAAAGCCGCGGTTCTCAATCTTCCCTAGAAAGGCATCAGTTTCAGCTAGGCTTCGGCGATAGCGAATGATGTCCCCTCCCACATTTCGCGCATTGATTCTAATAATCCGAGCATGTGCAGCAGCTTCGTCTATTTGCTCATCTGTCTTGGTCATCTTTTCTATGAGCAACATATTGGTTCTGTTTAAAGCAGCATTGTTGGTGTCGATTTGATCCTTGTGTTTTTCCATTGTTGCTAGCTTCTCGTTCAAATACTTCACCTTTACACGTTCCTTGTCAAGTTTTATCCTCATAAATTTTATCTCATTCTTCTTAACCGCTAATTCTGTTTCAACAGCCTCAAAACCTTTCCTTTTACTTTCTTCTTTTGCAATCCTCATCGAACGACTTTCCAACTCCATATATTTCTTGTTCAAATCCTCATACTTTCCAATCTTATCCATCAATTCGAACTGGACTTGTGCAAATTTTTCTTGGAAATATTATGCATTTCCTTGGCAATCGTTAAAGTCAATCTCCATTGCTTCAAGTTCAGAGCAACTTTGCATCCAATCCAAACTCATCCCTCTTAGCTCCTTCTCACTTCTTTCCCTAGCAATCTTCTCCTCACCCAGCTTTAACTCAAGCTTTGTTATTCACGCATCTCTAGATTGTATTTGCTCATTTAGAAATGCTCTCCTTTTATCTTCTTTTAGCATCATTTCTTCCAACATTGCCTTGTCTTTTCTGCTTTTGCTCAACTCTGTCTGAAGTTTTTCCACTTATCTTCTCAACTCCTCTTCATTATTGACCCTTTTCCTCTTAATAAGCTCTTCTATAGTTTGGGGAGATTTGACTCCTACACAAGGCATGGCTGAAGCTGCTAAGTCTCTCCATCTCGCATATCCTTCACTTACACTTGGATCCTTTAAACCTTCTATCTTAACTAAAACCAGATGCTTCCAATCTTGTTTGATGATCTCCAAAACTTCTTGTGCAATGGGATCTTTGAACAAACCAAAGAATGGAGCAATTTCCATAGTCCTTGGAACAAACTGCATGCCCCCAAGTTGCCTTACCACTAGGGGAGGAGCATAACTCACATAGCCTGCAATCCCCACCAATGGTACCCAACGTCTCTGTCCACAACTCATTAGGACTTTCACTGTTGTTACTCATGGGGCTCTCCACTTGAAATCACTACTAGGCAAACCTTCTAATTTTTCAACCCAACCTTGGTTGTCTAGATCTCCCCATTCTTCTTCTTCTACCAACTTCAGGGGTCTTTGGGTGAACCACCAAAAATTATTGAAGACAGGATTTTTTGTTTCGATAAGGCTAACCATCCAAATATACAACAATTGCGTGCAGCATCTCATTGCTCCTTTTCCGGTCCTCCTACAATGATTAAACGTCAAGATGGTTTCAACTAAAATAGCAGCCACTGGATTGATTTGTGTATTCTCATACTCTACATAAGCAACAGCAGCCTCGAAACTCACTACACCCGTCTAGCTTGGGAACAACACAAGGCCAAATATGCCCAAGGCAATCAATCTCTCTTTTTCTAATCCTGACTTCTTTTCTAGTTCAATTTCTAGCATCCTTCATTTTAGACCGGTAGCATTCTTTTCCAAAAACTTTTCTAAGTTTGAGATTCTGAGCAGTTTTGACAGTTCGGGGATGATCTTGTCAGATCTTAAAGGCAAATAAATCCGATACAGATTGTTTAGAAACTCAGTCAACATCCCATATTCCTCCATAGTGGGAGTTCTTTTCCAGATCAATGAACTAAGGCTCGCACAGCTGGGCTTAAAACTTCTACCCTTGCGATTTCCACCAAACGTCCATATTTCCTAAAAAATGCATCTTTATCCACATTCTGAAAATGAGTCTTTAACTTGTTCACCTCATTCATAATGCAATTCAAGTTCTTGATTGGTGACATCTTCTTAGCATTGCTTCTAAGACAGTTTCCTTCAGTCAATTGTGACAGTTCAGAATTTTTCCCATACTCTATGATGGAAGATTTAGTGATGGTGGTCATTTCGTTCACAAGTCCTGCAATTCAAGATGCTTTGGGGTTAGACTTGTTTTGATGCAAAAGATATTATGGAACATACAACCTAAGGATAGGTTCTAGTTCCTTTACGTGAGACATAGGGTAGGTTTACTACTTGATCTCTAAAAATAGGTCTCTTGTTGTCCCACTGATCGCCCTCGTAAAGAAAACAAAAAACCAAAACACAGCATAAACAAACAAATCCAAAACACATCCATTCTAAAATTTGCAAAAGGCCCAAAACACTGATATATATATATAAAATAAATTTCCCAAAGCCAAACTTTACTCACACAAGATTCAGTCCGTCCATTTAAACCCAAATCCTATAACTAAAAAAAATAACAAGTCTGTATGCACAAGAAGACCACAATTCTGAAAACCAAAACCTATAACAGTAACCATGGCTCAACACCCATCATTTTTCTGATATTTAATACTGCCACATTCGTTAGTCTCATGCAAAAGGAAATGACTTGAGCAACACCTTTATACTAAAGCAAATACAGAACTACAAACACAAACCAACGGCTAGCTAGCTCTTTTTTCAGAAAAAACAATCAAAATGAAAACATGAACCGAAAGTCTGCTAAAAGACCGCCTTGACTCTAAAGGGACTTCCCTCGTGTTTTACTTTCTAGATAGAGCTTTATTTAGGAGCCAAACTCAAACTATGCAACATCCTAAGGCAAAGAGACACTCAAACAAAGAAAGGGAAAGATAATGAAAGCCTTTAAAGCTCACGGTTCCTCATAGCAGGAGAATAAGAAAAGAAACGTAACTTTAACATGAACAAAAAAATCTAAACTCCAAGCCATGCATAAACCGTGGGCAAGCAATGTCCTTTTTTCTAACCAAAAACGAATATCCAAAGCAAAAGGAAGGAACAGGTTTGGAACAGAAAAAAAAACAACAGATGTCAAGTTTGAATATAGCAAGGAAGAAAAAAAACTGGAAAACTAACCTGCAGATCTTACTTGTCTGAATGCAGAAGATGAAGTTTAGATAGATGGAAAAGCCTTTGCCTTTCGGCCTTGTTTTTCTGTGTCTCTCAACTCAGCCTTATGCGAGTTCTCTCGGTTTTTTCTTCACTCTTTCTTTGCGTCTCTCTCTGCTTTCTCCTCCCTTTGTTTTTGGTCTCTTCTCTTTGTGTTTTACTTTCTCTCCTCACTTTGTTTTTCTTTTTTAAAGTCAGGGGATGGCTGCTTGGTTTTTAAAAGATGAGAGGGGGCTGCGGTTCCTCTAGAGAGGGTTTAGATTTAGGTCTTTTTTTTGTGTTTTCCTCTCTTTTCTGAAAAATTACATCTCCCCTGAATATTTTTCTCCCCCCTCTTTATTATGGCTGGAAGTTCACTTATATAGAAAATCTCTATGCATGCTATTCAAGGAAATATTGCAATAATTATTGCAGAGATTATCTTCTATAACCAGCATCAACAAATCCTATATATATATATGGTATTTTATATTGTAGTGGTTATTTTCCATAACCTGCACGTGAGGTCCAAAATTGAGTAACAACAATAACTTATATCTCTGTCTCGGTCAACCTGAAATCCCAATCTAGTGATTCCCTATAACTAGAACTAAAATATTTGTCTACAGCTCGGTTAACCTAAAATTCTGATCCAGTGATTCCCTTTAACTAAAACCAAAATTTTGTCTATAACTCGGTTAACCTAAAATCCTATTCTATCAATTCTCTTTAACCATAACCAAAATCTCTATCTACTAGGAGAACTGTATTCTCACAGCTATTCTCCTGCACAACTGTCTTCTTTCGTAGCTCATTTGATCTAAAATCCTGAATCTCAGCGATCCCTTTCAACTAGAACTTTCTAAGGGTGACTTGAATTCAAAACATTTTGATTGTGGAGTCAAAAATAAGATTTCTTGTGGCAAGGTTCTCAAAACTCAAATTCTTGATGGTAGGCTTTTCTTGTTCTTCCTGATGGCAAGGTTCTCAAAACTTTCTTCTTCAACTTTCCTGGTGATTCATGATTGTAGAGTTGACATTTGTCCTACTTGATGACTGAAATTAACTGGATTTCCTGATGATAGGGTTGAAAACTTGGTGCTTTCTGATTGCAAGGCTGACTCGATCGATATTTCTTGATCGCAAGGTTTGAACACTTGGTGCTTCCTAATTGCAGGGATGCCCTAAAGACTATTCCTAATGACAAGGTTGATCTTCTCATTTTCTTGAGAATTTTCTAATGGTAGAGTTTATCGCATATTCTTCCCGTTCTAGGGCAAAACTATGATTCTTTGCTATCATTAACTCAATGATTCTTTCTTTGTCCACTCAGATTCATCAGAATCTTGTTGGATTTCATTAAGGATTTTTCTTGTGAAAATTCAAAAACATTTATGCAATGCTTTGGTTTGAAATATAGGCCTCTCTTTTTTATGCTCCATCATTATAAGATGTCTTTGTTTGTTATCCAAAGCTTTCTCTATTTTGTTGATTCACTAGCTAATTCAAATTTATCGTGTACTAGTCCTTCACTCAAATGTAAGTGCAGTGTCCATCCTGGGTTGCCTGTAATGATTACTACTCTCGTTGTTTATGAAGCTTGACCATGTTCTCAAGTGTGGTGTTGCTTTATTCATTATTGAGGAGCTTAACATCTCATTCATTTCCTGGATTCTCTCAAGAACTATTCTCTTTCAATTGAAAAATCATCAAGAGGTTTTTTACTGTCGATCAATTTCATCCTAGATTGCCAAGCAACCATGAAGTTACTTTCAATTGAAAAATACTCTTCAAGTATATGTTATCATCAACCTTCATGAAACCTGTCATAACCCATGTCTAGGTTTTTTTCAAATTCATCTTTTTACTTTCCAAAATAAAAAACATCAAATAAAGGCTGGTGTTTTGGCAAAAGCAAGCTGGAAGAATTTTACATGTAGAAAAAATCAAGCTGCAATTTTGGATGGAGTCGATAGCTTAATTGTACCTCATTTTACCCAAAACTATAGATACAATGCAAATTCAAGGTCAAGTTACATGATTATTAGACAAAACTGCACAAAGCCTAAGCCTAAGGACATATTTAGATTTTTAATAGGTCAATTTAATTTAATCATGGGCCAATTTAAAGTTTAATTATATTTAAGAATTAATTTAGGTGCAATTGAAGGATTTAATTATGTAAAGACTTAATTACACTTTAAATTAGGAGACCAAATTTAATTTTTACCAAGTCAGTTGATTGAAATTACGGGTAAAATTACAAGAAAATCAAAGTTTAGTGGTCAATTAAGGATTAAATTGAAAACAATCTGAAACCAATGACCAAATAAAATGGATTAAAATCTAAAGCCTAATTGAAGTTTGTTAGGGGGAAAATTGAACAAAATTGAAAGTTTGAAGTCAATTAGGGAAGTAATTAAGAGAAATCAGAAATTAAATGACTAAAATGAACTTTATCAAAATGACATTGTTTTGGGGTTAAATATTCATCTTCTTCTTCAGCTTTTCACCGAAAAGTTGTTCAAGTGGCCTATTTCGCAAGATGTTTAATACGTCATCTCTTTACCAAATTGGACAAAACTTACACACAAATGATCACCTAACATCTGGCTACACCACAATGTGGTTTGTTCTAGCCGATTGACACCACAGTGGTTGTGGCATCATCGCAAAATTACCAAACCAACCAGCCCTTTTTCCTGCAACAAATCTGACAACCCATAATAGCCACTTTCAACCAATAGTTGGGATCCATTCGAGTTGAATCAAAGGCCAAGATTTGACATCATATGAGATAAAGTGTTCCTCTTCCACCCCTCTATAAATAGAAGTGAATTTCATGCCCCAAAGAAGGAGAAATCTGATTCCAAAGTTGGCCAAAAATCAACTCCCTCCCTAGTTTTTTTCTCCCAGCCAACATTTCTCTCTCTTTCTCTCTCACTGCCACCTCTTCAACCATTTCCACCTCAGCTCCTCGCTGGTGATAGAATAGCCACCACGAGCTCTTCTCTCTCTCCTTTTCAAGCCTTTTCTTCTTCCTCCTAGAGTTGACACCAAACACTTCTTATTCCATTAACAACTGAAATTCTTGCGACGGACGTAAAAACCCAAAATCAAACGAAATAAAAAACTTTTATGGACCACTTCTATTGAACTCTTCTCTCTAATACGAACCCATTAACACCAAGCACCAATTAACACCAAGCTTAACCCATTTACATGTTCTAAATGGGTCAATGACTCGGTCTAAGACAGGCATTGATTGCATTGGTTTTGAAGGTTTCGACCAAGTCAAATTTGAAGGGTCCGTTGGAGTATCAAGAGGAGGCCTTAGTATATCTTATCCATATGTAAGAGGGGCCCAATCCAACCTTATTTAGGCTAATTTTTCAAATTTTCAACCAACTTTGTGTTTATGATGTTTCTATGTGTTTTGTGGATTCCTAATTAATTTTATACTTCTTATTATGTATGAGAACATTAATTATTTCCTTTAAGTATTAAGATTTATTATTTTGTTTATTTCCATGTGAGGTGGGGAGGAGAAAACACAGTAAAGGAAACAAAGGAATCATACTACAACTTGGAAACAACATAGGCAACTACCTTTTCCTTTAGTTAATATGATTAATGGGCTGAATGGAAGGCTATAAATAAGCCTTGAATTAGTTCTGTAATATTTTCTGTCCTTCTCTTCTTCTCACGATAGAACATGAATTTAATATTATGGGCTTTATTTTATTTTGTTAGTTAAAGCTCAAGACTTGTTTGAGCTTAATTAATACTTAATTTTCAGATAGGATCCAAGGTTTACGTGGATCAAGTTATAGGCCTTTTAGTTTAAGGTTTTTGGTTCAGTTTTGTAAGTGGGTCAAATCAGTCCACTAAGGTTAATTTTGAAGAACTATTTAAACTCATGTATCCTAAATTTCAGCAGCCATTGATGAACAATACTACTAAATTTTTTAGTTTTAAGGTGTGAGAGTGATTCTTGCATTCTTCAATTCTTGAATGAACAAATTCTAACTTATTAAAGATTAACTGGCTTCGTGAAGTCATTTGACTTCATTCAAATAGTGATGGTGCCTTTGGGCAAGTTTTTATTCAAATAGGAATTAGAGTTATTTTGACTTTTTAGGATCTGATCTCAATTTTGATTGTGAGTTGTGTGACTAAAAAATCACGAGGTTCACATCACTCTTCCTTTCCTTGACCTGGGTCAACCCAAAAGGAAGTCCATAAAAATATAAAACCAAGGTTCCTTAGGTGGTAAAGGTGTATATAACCCATGAGGAATCACTTTAAACTTAGCTTGTTTATATATTATGCACCTATCGCAATTTCTTTGCACATCTGTTTTCATGTTAGGTTAATAAAAAAAAATATTCATGTAAAACTTCGTAAGTCTTAGAATCCCAATGTATCCCATTAATCCGCTAACACTCTTACAAGAAATTCATGCATAATTAGACACACCATCTTTTATCCTTAAATAAAAACTCATCATGCCTAAAAAAATTATTTATTGTCGCAAGTTCATATTGGAAATAAATTTCATCAAAATCAATATCATCAGGATACAATTATTTAACATACTCAAATTCAAAAAGTCTAGTATTCAAAGTATTAAGAAGAATATACTTTCATTATAAAGCATGTGTTTAATGATATATAGGGATGTCTCAATAAATTCCACCCATATGGTATGTTTACGATTCAACTTACCTTAACTTTTCAAGTGTCTCAAATATTGGTGATCAGTATGAATCACAATTTCTTTAGCCCAAAGGTAATGTTTCCAAGTCTCCAAAGTCTTCACTAATGTATACAACTCTTTATATATATATATATATATAAAGTAAGAAGTGTATTAACCATAAAGGAACAAACCAATAGCATAGAGCAAGGCCCACAAAGCTCGAATAGGAGAACAAAACCTGCCTAACCTAAAACAAAATAAAAAAACACAAAATAAAAGGGGCATACATTGGAGAAAAGCTAAAAAGATCCTTAAAACCTAATAAATAAATAAATCAACTAGAATAAAAAATATCATTAGAAAAACCCCATGAAATATGAAGCCTTCTGGTAGTATCTGAGTAGGCCATATCACGAAAAAGGATTAACTTTAGAAACAATACACTTATCAATATCACTGTAGACAACTAAACGAGGAGCCTCACCATAAAGTCAAGCATTCCACTCCCTCCAAATGTAGTATATTGAAGTAGCTAACATCAATTTGAACTTAAAAAGAAGGGTGTAAACACCTAACAAAAAAAAAAGGAAAGCCAACAACAACTCCACCGTCGCTATCGGTTCAGAAATTGGCAGTTTTCGTTGATGATTTCTGAGTCGATGAAGTGCATCATGGGGATTATAATCCATCTCGTAAAGTTGAACCTAATCTACAAGAAGCTTCAAATGACTCAATAACAAGAGCGAGAGCGCAACACCTTCAAAGGGCCTTGACGAGTCAAATTGGAATGATTGAAGCTGCTTCAGAGTTAAAAGTTAGCAAGATATTCGAAATTGGTTCAAAGGTTCTTATTTGCCTACAATTGAAACTTGGACATGGGCAAAAGCCATTAATGGTTCTTTTGATGTTGGGCTACTTGAGTTTGGATTGATAATGCATATAAGTGAAGAAATCGATGCTATTTACAGTCTAAATAATAGATGAATTTGAACCCAATTTTGAAGTCATCCATTGCATGTGAATACAAGACTAATATAGGTGGATTTCAAGTTCAGAACGTGATTTTTCTAGATTTTCCAACCATGATTGCATTGGACTTTTTGGAGAAAGCTTTGAACGAAGTTACTTTTCAGTACGACATGTCATCCACAAACTGATGGACAAACTGAGGTAGTAAACTAGAATTTATCTTCTTTGTTACAAGCTGTTATACATAAGAATTTGAAGAGTTGAGATACTTGTTTGCCTATTGTGGAGTTCGAATATAATCGTAGTGTGCACGGGGCTACAAAATTTTCACCATTTGAGGTTGTGTATGGCTTTAATCCTTGTGTTCCTATTGATCTTGTTCATATTCCAATTGAAGAGAGGACATCTATGGATGGAATTAGAAAGGCAGAATTGATGAAGAAACTACATGAGCAGGTTCGATTACATGTTGAGGAGAAAACGACAAAGTATGCTAAACAAGTTAACAAGGGGCAGAAAATGATTAGGTTTGAACCTGGAGATCTTGTTTGGATTCATATTAGCAAGGGCAAATTTCCAAGCAAACGTAAGTCCAAGTTGATGTCAAGAGTTGATGGTCCATTTCGGATTATGGAGAAGGTGAATGACAATGCATATAAGGTAGATACAACATATCAGCTACTTTTAATGTGAAAGACTTGACTCCATAGTTGGATGATATTGATGATACTGATTTGAGGACAAATTATTCTCAACCCGAGGTTGATGATGTGCATCATTGGGATTATAATCCATCTCATAAAGATGAACCTAATCTACAAGAAGATTAAGATGGCCCAATAACAAGAGTAAGAGTGAAACAACTGCAAAGGGCCTTGATGAGTCAAATTGGAATGATTGAAGCTGCTTCGGAGTTAAAAGCTAGCAATCTGTTCGGAATTGGTTCAAACGTTCTTTTTTGCCTACAATTGAAACTTGGACATGGCAAAACCCCTTAGTGGTTCTTTTGATGTTGGGCTACTTGAGTTTGGATTGATAATGCAAATAGGTGAAGAAATTGATGTTGTTTACAGTCAGAATAGTAGATGAATTTGAACCCAATTTTGAAGTCATCCATTGCTTGTGAAGACAAGACTAATCTAAGTGGATTTCAAGTTCAGAACATGATCTTTCTAGATTTTTCAACCATGATTGCATTGGACTTTTGTGCAAGAAGTTATATCCGTTTTAAATTTGGTCTTTTATGTTTCAATCAAGGTTGGAAAACGTATGGTAGTTAAATTTGTTTAGTTACTTTGTCAAAGTCTAATTTTTGGGCTTGACTTCTATCATGTTGAATTTTCCTAACTATGGAGGGATGTTCCAATTATAAATATAGTATCAAAATATATAATAAACACTTTTGGTAAAGATTTTAAACTTAATTCAAAGATTAAAAGTTGTTCTTCCAATTTGATTTTGTGAAGAATCCTACCTGACTTATCACTCTTCAATCACAAAGATTGCGGCATCGAAATCACTATAATTCTAGTCTATCCTAGATCGACTAGAATTCTTCACAAAGTGTGAAGAATCCTAGATTGATCTTTGTGGTGTCCAAATCAACTTATCAAAGTATCATTCAAGTCTATCCTCAATCTTATTTACATTAAAATCACTATAATCCAACCTAAACACCAAAGCTTTATCCATTTTCGTCAGATTCAGACCCATCCTTCATCCATTTTCATCAGATTCATTGTTGTCCATTTTCGAAGCATTCATAGCACATCAGTCGACAGCGACTCAGTTTTCGTTGATGATTTTCAAATTAATGGGCAGCAAATTAAATTTTATTTCCAAAGCTAGGAAGGATTATTTAATAATTCTCCTAGTCTAAGAAGGAAACTAATTAATTTAGAAATTAAGCAGCAAAGATTTCCAAATCAAAATTGATATTCCTAGTCTATTTGGAATTCCTAAAATTAGCATCTGATATCCCCTTATCCGGGATAAAACACCAATCACATACCAAATGGAAAATAGGGTAATTTTTTTTATATAGTTTTCATATAAAAATCTACCGAAATTTCAGCACAGTCTCCCCTATACCGGAAGGTCTCAAGTTATCGACATATAACTTGTTTACACTTCTAATATCCCACATCTCATAACAAGAAAAAGCTATTTCAACATGTATTTTCTCATTTTGACATAATTAAACACATGTCATCAAGCTAAATATATCAAATTAAACATTCTCCTCTTTTGATGCATAATTGACCAAAAGCATGGCCTTAAGGAACCAAGAGCTCCCATGCTAATTTCATTCGATTCAAACACATATTCACATAAAAAATAACCTATTGTAATAAATTAATAAGGAAAACCATAATTTTCCCCTTTCCCACTTTGCTCTTCATACCCATACATTTCTTTGATGAATCATCATGATTTCATGCCCCCAATCACATACAACACAAAAATTAACTTGATTTTAACAATCAATACATTTCCCCCAATTCAAGTCTAAGAACCCTAATTAAAATTCAACACTAAGGCATCAATTCATAATCGAATTCAAAATGACTTATAGAACCATGTTTAGAACTGTTTATGATAGGCCTTGTGATACGAACCAAACAAGGTTAGATTTGGATTTTGGCGTAAAATTTTCTACCGTTCAGTTTTACGCTATTGAGCATAATTTCAAATCCAACCGTTGGATCGAGCTGAAACTTTACCAGAAGATTCCAGAAGTGTTTGTCTATGTTGGGGTACATTTTCATGAGAATCCATGTTTGGAAATGACTTGTAATATAGGTCCGAACAGGCTATACAAATTCTGTTATTTACTTCCTTTTGACTTATGGACTTCCTATTTGGCAAGGATCCTTTTCTTACAAGGATGTGGGAGCTTGTTTTGGGAATTTTCTAGTTCCACAAGGATCTTTAATGAGCTGCAATATAATCTCCAAGTGTGACAAGGATTCATTAATGTTTCAGAATCCTTTTCTTATAAGAATTCCTTATTAATCCTAGCTACAAAAGGAAAGAAGGGCTGATGGTATTTAATGACAAGTTAGTTATTTTTATTACTTTCTTTCATGCTTGTGCTTAATTAATACTTTGTTTTCAGTTAAGATCCAAGGCTTGTTTAGATTAAATTATGGGCTTTTCAGTTTTGAGTGGACCTCATATAAATCCACATAGGGGGTCCATTAGGGTTAATTTTTCAAGAACTATTTAAACTCATGTAAGCCAAAATTTTAGCAGCTTTGATGATTATTACTTCTGAATTTTTCAGTTTTAACGTGTGAGAGTGATTCTTGCATTCTTCAGTTCTTAAACGAACTGAATCTAACTTATCAAAGATTAACTGGCTGCGTGGCGTCATTCTACTCAATCCAATAGTGTTGTGCCTTGGGGCAGGTTTCCATTCTTTAGACCTATTTCGGCTTTCTAGGATCAGATCTCAATCTTGATTGTGGGTTGCGTGACCACGTAATCATGAAGTTTGCATCAGCTTACCTAATAAGAATCATGGTCTCGATCCTCAACCAGTCAAATATTTTCGACTCCCCCTTTTCTAATGACAGTCGGCCCTCCCTTCTCTCTCTACCTTTAAAATTTTTTGTTAATCCTTACCCACATGTGTTTATTCTACCTATAAATCCTTAATCTTTGGATGTTTGGTGTTTCTCTCTTGAATTGGCAAGAACAAAATCAAAAACTCCCTCCCTCTCTCTTAGTAGCTTCTACCGGTTTTGATGAGCAAGGAAGAGGGGTATTTATACCCCATAATTTCTCATATTTTCACTTAGGCCCTATTTCCTTTAAGTATATTATTTTTATCCCCACATCTTTTCTTCTTATAATTAAGCTATACCTCTTTTTATTTTTTATAATTCAACCCCTCAACTTTTTAGTTTAGTTCATTTTCTATAATTTTAATCCAACTCTCAATATTTTCAGAAATTTCTAAATTCCTGTTTTATTTAAATGTACATGAATTTCTTCATTTTTATTTTTTATTTATTTAGTTTGCAATTTACACCAACATTTATTTCCCGGGGTTTAGATGGCAACTCTTCCTAAACATGCAAGGAAGGCTTATTCAGTTATAACACTTTATAAACTAGGGAAATCAAACTTATTATCTTTTAATTTTTCTTTGTTACTTACGACAGCAACTGTGAACCTTTATTTTAATTGTAAGGGTTTGAGTCTAATTTTAAGTAGGCCTTATACAAGTCCAGAACTTGGGTCCATTAAGTTTTAGAAGCTTAAGTATCGGTATCTATAGTTTTCTTATCAGACGTGTATAAGGTTGGGACCATAGGACCAACCCAACACCAATATTAATCACACCATAAACCCATTAGAGGAGCTAAGTGGGCCATTACAAGAGATAGGGCAAAGAAAGTTAAAAAGCCATTAAATAGCCTTGTTCAGAATGTATAGATCAAGATGGACCTAGAGATATTGTTTACTTGAAGTTCAATTCTGCCGCAAATTGATCATACAAGGGGTTTGGGTACGTAGATATAAAAGAACGACCTATAAACTATGTTTTGTTGTTTGTTTGGTATTAGAATAATAAATATTGAAATTGAGGTAATTTCAAGATCGTTTGGTATGGGTTTCAATTCTATTACATAAAAATTGCATAACATGTCAAATTGGCGTCAAGTTCCAAAACCTGATCCTTACTGTTTGTTTTTCTCCAATTCTTTTTAATTATATTATAACTAGTTATTTAGGAGTCAAGTAATTGTTTACGCTAATATTCATTTTTGTTTTATTTCATGTCTTCGTTCCATCCACAATTCATATGAATTTGCATTGCTAATCGCGAAATCATAATCATAGTTTTGTTTTGCTTTGTTTTCAGTATATTTATTGATTCTTGAGTCTAAGAATTATAATTGGATTGCACTGCGAAGGCTACTGACTTTGATTTGTTGATTTTAGTTCCTAAAGAAGCAAAAGAAAGCAAGTTGTGAGGTAAAAGGCGTAGTGAGCATATTTGATGCGAACCTCTTGAACACGCAGTCAAGCAACCCACACGCAAAGACATCAATTCCCAAAAAGCTAAGTAAATCAGGTTTGATAGGATTGTAACACAGAGATAACTTTTACCTAGGCACACCAACACCATTAGAAACGAAAACCCCCACCTAACGAGAAGTATAAAGATGATGCCACGAAGTCAGTTGTTCTTTGATAAGTGATGTGCCGTGAATGATTCAAAAATCAACAATAATGAATCTGATGAAAAATGGATGAAGGATGGGGAAAGGTTGGTTGTGTGATTTAGCTTTACAAGATGGATTATAATTCCCATGTTGCACATACACAAAATGTGGCAAACAAGATGTTTTATTAATCTGAATTGTCTAACTTATATGTCTGCTTATGCATTTATTTATGTCGGCTCTATACTGAAGCAAACCCTGATGGACCTTTTATGTGATATTATGCCCACTTATAATAAAACCCAAATGATATAAATAAACCCTAAACTAAGAAGAAAATAATAATAACAATAATAAATCTGAATTTAATATCCGAAATATAATAAGATTAGATTTGCTGCTCTTTAGAACTCCCATATAAGTTAGGAGAATCAAATCTGATGTTGCCTCCTCTTTAGTTTCCTTGTTTTCAAAGTATTCTTAACTGATTTGAAAACTTATTTAATGATAGATTCCTACTATAATAAGGATAGAATAATGATGAGGATTAGCCCAACACCAAGTTTAATCATGCCAACGACCCATTAGAGGTGCCAATTGGGTCAATTACAAGAGCTAGGGCGAAGAAGCTTAAAGAAGCATTAAATGGGCTTGTTCAGAACATATGGAGCAAAATGGACCTAGAGGGGCTTGAGACTTTTAAGGAGCATGAAGGACAGCCTTTAATTCATCTAATTCGGGTCCAAGAAGAGCCCAATTCGTGTGGAACAAAGGGTTGATGTGTCCGACCCAATACCAGCCTTGTTAGGCTTGTTTTCACTAATACTACAAGGATAGAAAGTCAGCAATTTATTCTCCTAATTAAGTAAGGAAGTTGGCCAGATCTTATTTCTAAAGAGGGGAGGATTATTTAATGCTTTTCCTAACTTAGAAAGGAAAGTAATTAAATCAGCAACAAATGAAAAAATTTGTTTTTTTAATTGAGTTAAAGAAGGAAAACCAAACTAATCAAGGACATCAAAAGCACAAAATTTTCAAATCAGATTTCTCCTAATTTATTTGGGATTAAGGGTGACAAATCTAATTCTAGCATATTTATGATGGTAATATTTTTAATTTTTTAATTTTCTTCTTAGTCTTTGAGTTATTATCACTTATTTGGGACAATTGTAAGTAGGCTTCATATAAGTCCACCTAAAAGGGGTCCATTAGGGTTTCTTTAATTCTAGAGTCAGTATAAATAAAGACATAACCAAACATGTAAAGTTACACAATTTTCAAATCAATAAACTTCTTTTCCGCACTTGTGTGTTGGTGGGATAATCTCTCTTCCTTGGTTCTCTAAAGAACTGAAAACGATTTATCGAAGAACAACTGGCTTCATGGTGTCATCCTAATACTTTTCATTTGCAAATCAATATTTATTGATTTGGTGGGATCAGAATGTGATTAGTAGGAGGAGGAATGGAGAAAGGCCAATAACATCGTGGGAGGAGATGAAAATGTTGATGGGGAGGCGATTTGTGCTTAACCATTATTATAGGGATTTGTATCTGAAATTACAGGGTCTGAATTAGGGTTCTAACTTGGTGGATGAATATCACATGGAAATGGAGATGAGAATGGTTTGGGGCAACGTAATTGAAGATAGGGAGGCCATGATGGCTAGATTTTTTAATAGGCTGAATAAAGAGATTGCAAATGTGGTGGAATTACAACATTACATGGAGTTCGAGGATATGATCCATATGGCGACAAAGGTGGAAAGACGAATAAAGAGAATGGGCAGCACATGTTTTCAAACCAATTTGGCTTCATCTTTATTAGCATGGAGGCCGAATCAGAAAAGAGATGAGGCTACCCAACCAAAGACTTTTGCTCCTACTAACGCCGAGCCACTTAATGCTAAGGTTGATACATATAGAAGATTATTCTAACCTTCAAGCTTCAATGGAATATGAGGAACAACGCCAAAACGATGAAAAATAAAAGAGGGCAGTAGTGGTTATCATTAAAAAATATATACGTAAGTGGATGGCAAGGCATGCTTATTTGAAATTATTATCAGCTACTACTTTCATACAATGTTGTTAGATGTACGTGTGTGCAAGAAAATAACTTCAAAGGCTTCAACAAGAGGCTATTGAATTCTCCATTAAATCATCAATGTTTGAACATGTTGACGCCTTTATTGCCTTCCTAGTTGGTCTGGGCACATTAGAGAGATATTTTATATTTCCTCTTGGGCCCAACTAAATATTCACCAGAAACCTATAGATTTATTAAATGTTAATGGTTTTTATGATAATTCGTTGTCTTTTCTTGATCATGCAGTGGAACAAAAATTTCTAACATCTTTGGCCTAAGAAATGATATTCTCTGCTGCTGCTACTGAACAATTGATTGATCAACTATAATTTTTCAGCCCTGTAATTGATTCCTACATGAGTCGAATAGACTGGTCAAACATGGAAAGCCGTAAAAAGCTTAGATTGGATTTGAGTCTTAGTTTGTAAAAACTTGTGTCTTTTAGTTTTATTAATAACATAATATATATATTTTTTTCTGTTTTGTTATTTTTTATATTTGTTTAAGTGTTTTTCAGGTTTGTTAGTAGTCGTTGCTTCTGGTGATGTCTTCTATACTCTACCTTTTTACCTTAGAACATTGAGAACATGTCTCATTTTGGTTGGGGGAAGAGGGTAGTAGTTGTAAGTTAAAAAAAAAACTAACCTTTTTGTTGTTATTAAAACCATTTAACAAAACTGTTATTGTTAGGATGGCCGAGTAAGGAGGAATTTTATTGAATCTTAAGATGCATCCTAGTAAACATTCAAGAACAAGGTTATATCACAAACATCCCACCAGGTCGCATCTTTCACAAACAAAGCGATCTGGTGGGATGTTTGTGACAGATGCGACATTCCAAGAATGACAAAGGCTGGGATGAATGGATTCGATGGGCCACTGTCACTTGGCATGGCAAGAGTTTCGTCAATTTTTCTCGTAAACTGAGTTTCGCAGCTACAGTGTATCATGTATGGCAAGAACAGAATGCAAGGATTTTTGCTGAAATGTCTAGAACTTTGAATTTGGTCTTTAATCAAATCGAATGTATCATTCACGATAAGCTTGATTTGATGAGGAACGTCCTACCAACAAATAAAAACAAAAGGATCCAAAGAGCTTGGAGGGTTAATAACATAGATTCTTAATTTGATAGTTAGCTGGTTGTATTGGTTTCCCTAACGAATCTTGTGAGGTCTCAGTTTTCTGTTCGGTGGCTAGCCTATAGCCATCTATTGTTTTATGTTTCTGTTCTCATTGTAAATCTAGGGTATGCCCCTTATAATCTTTGTATCTTCTTCTTTTAATACATACGTCAACTTACCAAAAAAAAAACTCCATAACTGTGTGTTGATAGATTGAGCATAAAAGAAAGGTTTATTAATATCTTGATTAAGAAGTATGTAGCAGATATATAAATCTAATGAGAGTTTGTTTATTTAAATAGATCAATGGAAGTTAAATGGTGAATGTCTTGCTTTTGGATCTTGCAAATTGTTTTTCTATTTTAAAGCTTTAATTACTAGGGACCAGTAATAAGCTAGTTAGGGTGTGTGATTAGTACTTAAAAGTGCATTTTCATCAAGGTTTTATATCATCATATTGTATTTAAAGTCCCTAACTTGACCATGTTATAATAACAAGTTCGATAACATAAGATATCTTTAATTTATGTTAAGTGCTCATTTTGAATGCAAACATATCTCACATTTCAAAGGATTTATTGATGTGTTTAACTATTAAAATTGAGAAGACAAAGAGAGGGCTAAGCTTAGAGAAGAGATGTTGGTTCAATTCAAACTGGAACACCATTAAGTTATTGGGTCATAACTGGAGCAGTAGACCTTGGATTTAGGTCTGGTTTATCTTGATGGGAATCCAAGACATAGACCTAAGACATAGGGATTCAATCTATCCTACAGCATAGACATTGTTTAGTGTTCAACCCATATCTCGAATTCTAGAAGTCCAAATGAGCTCATTCTTTTTTTGATGGAAAGTTGAGACAAATTCTCACGACTTTCATGAAGACTATTTATTCAAAATCTGATGTTAGTAATGATATTTTGTCTAGACAACAAGTCAATAGCTAGCCACCAATTGAATAATTAGTCATCAAATCAATAGTTCTGAATTTTAGTCTATCAAAGGAGCCATTTACCATACAAGTATCTTGTTTTTCAGATCAAGATCATGCTATTGCTTTCTTTCTTTGTATTTTTGTAATGTTCAAGTTTTATTTCATGTTAAACTTTTATTAATCTCTTGTTTATGCTTTTCATTTCCTTCACTATACTTAGTTAACTTATATCATAACTATGTTCTTATCTTGTTTATTTATGTTTTCCCTCTTCATTATGTTTAGTTAAATTTATTTTGTCAAGGTGAAAAGGTTTTACTAATGGTGTTAGAATAAGTATAATATAAACTCAACATGGACTTTAATGTTTATATTTTAAAAAGTTTGCTATTAATATGTTTTATAATTGTTATCTTACTCATTCTTAACACCTTGCTTGTTAAATGGTTAGTCTAGATTTGTGTTGTACAACCCTTGGTACAACAAATACTTGATCCTTCCATAGTTAACTGTATAGTTAAGCGACACCTGTGCTATGAAAGGAACTTGATTTGTTGTTGACATAAGTTAGCATTATGAATACCTGACAATATTTACAAGTATTGACATTACTCAAATAAAATAATTAATATGATCATGTTAATAATTTATAATGAGCCATTAATGACAAATCATCCAATTGGACCTTCTTTATGTGTGGTTTCCAGTTGAGTAATAAAATGAGTTTATACTATGTTTATTTGAAATACCATTAGTGGATCCTTTAACCTTGATAATTATTTTATCCTTGTTTAATCTTCATATCATTATCTCATCTCAAAGTTCTATTCAACTCCTTTTCTTTTATTATGTGTGATTTGATATAGTTGACCTCCATGTGGATCGACCCCGGTCTTGCTGGGTTAATTATTACTTTGACATTCCTACACTTGGAATAAGACATCAATTATTTAAGCGTGTCAAGTTTTTGGGACCGTTGCATGGGAGGTAAGTTATTGTATAAATTATGTATTTTATTTATTTTTCTTTTCACTTTTGTTTTTCTAATTTTTGTTTCTTCGTTTTCTTTTCTTTTCTTCTGTATTTGCATGAGAGTTTGGCCATGCATATTAAGTGGTAGACTGTTTAGGAAATCTTCATCCTCTTCAGAAAATATAGCTAAAGAAGATAAACCAGTCACTTCATAATGAGATTAATTGATGCGAACCTTGTGATCACTGGTCACGCAAAGACACCAATTCCTGGAAAGCCAAGTAAATCAGGTTTGATAGGAGTGTAACACAAAGATAACTTTTACTTAGGTACCAACAATATTGGAAACGGAAAACCCCCACCCAAAATGGTTTAGGATAAATTGTTGACTTTCTATCATTGTAGCATTAAGAAAAAAAACAAGCCTAACAAGGCTAGTATTAGGCCAGACACATCAGCCCCTTGTTCCACACGAATTGGGCTCTTCTTGGACTTGAATTAGATAAATTAAAGGCTGTCGTTCATGCTTCTTAAATGTCCCAAGCCCCTCTAGGTTCATTTTGCTCTATATGTTTTGAACAAGCCTATTCAATGCTTCTTAAGCTTGTTCGTCGTAGCTCTTGTAATTGGTGCAATTGGCACCTCCAATGGGTCGTTGGCATCATTACGCTTGGTGTTGGGTTGATCCTCATCGTACCCTCTCTCTTTAAAAGGATTCAACCTCGAATCATCACCTACATCAAACAGAGTAAGATGAGAAACATTAAAGGTAGCACTAACACCATATTCACCTCGCAAATCAATTTTATTAGCCTTGTCATTGATCCTCTCAAGTATCTGAAATGGCCCATCTCCTCGTGGTTGTAGCTTTGATTTCCTAAGGATCGGAAATCTCTCATTGAGCATATGCACCCAAACCCAATCGTTGGGCTGAAAGACAACATGTTTGGCTTTGGTCGCATATACACGATTCCTTTTTTCAATCTATTGTCGCACAATCTCATGTAGTGTCTTCACCACCTGTGCTTTACGATTACCATCCGAACTAACCCTTTCATCAACAATCAAAGAAATCAAATCCATTGGAGTTAAACGATTAAATCCATACACAATTTCAAATGGTGAAAATTCAATAGTAGAGTGCACACTACGATTTTATGCTAACTCTATAAATGGCAAACAATCTTTCCAATTCTTTAAGCTCTTTTGAATGACAGCTCGCAGAAGGTGTGTTAAGGTCCTATTAACTACTTCGGTTTATCCGTCTGTTTGGGGGTGACAAGTAGTTGAAAACAACAGTTTACCACCTAATTTGCCCCATAAGACCTTCCAAAAGTAGCTAGGGAACTTAACATAAAAAACAATGCTCTTAGGGACCCTATATGTCGTACTATCTCCCTAAAGAACAAATCAGCAATGTTAGCTGCGTCATTGGTTTTATGACATGGAATGAAGTGTGTCATCTTTGAAATCCTATCAAAAACTACAAAGATGGAATCCCTACCCCGTTTTGACAACATCCATTGACACGATCAAAGAGTTGATGTCTTATCCCAAGTGCAGGAGTGTCACAGTAATAAATAACCCGGCAAGACTGGGGTCGAACCACAGAGAGGTTAATTGTATAAATTATAATTAATAAAACAACA
>Ga0325411_1001544_pt1 | contig 25695 bp, 10 predicted proteins | sample PopdelMetagenome_13_FD_206181 | JGI IMG/M metagenome (GOLD analysis project Ga0325411, IMG submission 206181) | Populus deltoides microbial communities from Bellville, Georgia, United States - Xylem-PdIQD-R4 | ecosystem: Host-associated > Plants > Phyllosphere > Stem > Wood/Secondary xylem... | reverse complement strand
TACACAGTGATGCAAACCACCTAGTCAATTTACATATCATACATACAAGGCATATTGAAAGTTTTTTTAATGTGTTAATTTCTTAATTTTAATAAATATTTAGTTGTTCTTTATACAATTTTTTTTAATAAGAAAAAAAGAGTAGATTGTGCCTAAGTGCTTATGAATTTGTTCAAAAATCAAATAATTCTTCTAGCAAACTTAGAATTAAGGTGGTATGTGCTCCAAATTTCACTGGAAATCACTCGATAAATCATGACACTTCATTGACCATATACTATAAATAATAAATATCATTAATATTTTGTGCAGTGCTATTCCCATTCCTTGAGTTTTAATCTCACTCCATATATACTTTTATGGGATGACCAAATTAACCTATCTTTTTTTTAGTATTTTTCCTACATAACATAATTTGATATTTATGAATTTCTTGCCATGTTTGCTTATATGTGTGTGTGTGTGTGTTAATTTTATATTCTATAATTTTTATTTTAGGAAAAAATAATATATATTTCTATAAAAAATGATTCAGATTCATATATAGTATCTAGAATTGGTATCATTATTTTAATATCTCACTTGTTTCTTTTTACAGATTTCAGTTATAAGAAAACATTATAGACCCACCAGCAGAAAAAATCCAAAATAAAATAAATAAAAGGTCGAGAATAATACTGAAATAGTCCTCGTCAAGCAACACGGCAGCCATTAAAGACCCAACAGCCGAGAACGAGAATGACAGGCGTGGAAAATTGACTTTTGCTGTGCCAGCATAATGACTTTGTGCTTCCATGGAGTTAATAAACTCAACAGTATCCGAAATTCAATTTTAATACATTTAGCAAGTAAAACATTAAGTAATTAATAAATGTAAGAAATAATTGCTATATTATTGTATAATGTATTTGTTTTCATTTGAAATTTTGTATAGGATTCTTTGTTCTTATAACAATTTTCTTTTATAATATTCTTGGTATAATACTACACCCAATGATGTATGGTTTTTTCTTAATATAATTAAAAAAGTATTCTTAAATCGGTATATAAATCAATCAAAAATATTTTAAAAAAATATATATTTTTAATGGCCCTCCTCTTGAAGGAAAAATCGGCCATTGAATTAGGCTGTCTCCCAGCCACAGTCTCCACCGCAGAAATCCTCCCAACTTTAATTAATATTGTGTGGCGTTGCCAATGGGTACAAATACGGATCATTCCTACAAGGATTGACCCGTGATCACTACTTTCGTTCCCAGTGTCGTCGGCTTATGGTCCTTGCTCAGTTTCCTAATTAATTTCACCCATGCTTGGTCACGGCCAGCTGTCGTTGGATAATGACCCTGATATTATTTTTATCAACTAGTTTCCAAATTCCAACCAATGAAACCAGATTTTGAACACGACTATTTGGAAGTCTAGCTTTTCCTTTTGAATTTTCATAAGAGAACAGTCATTTCTTTCCCGGTTTAGGATCCACTAGTAATTATTTTTTAAGGTATTTTTTTATGGAAAATTTATTAAAATAAATTTTTTTATTTTTTAAAAATAATTTTTGATATCAATACATCAAAATAATCTAAAAAACAAAAAAAATTAATTTTTTTAACAACGTTTTTGAAACGCAAAAACAAATAAGACATAATAATATTGGTTATGCACCACCATAGCAAGGGATAGCCCTCAACGATAGTATTGGGTATTTGGTATTATCACTAAAATGTTTTTTAATTAAAAATATATTAAAATAATATTTTTTTATTTTTAATATAAACATATCAAAACCATCAAAAAAAAATATCTAAAAATACTTTAAAGGCATGTTACAAGGACAAAACAAATACTCTTTAGTAACTAAGAAAAAAAATAAATCTCCCTTGGTAAAGATAGGTTAATGCTTACAATAATAATAAAAAAATTGATTCTTTTCAAAGTGACTTTTTTTTTTCATTTGCTTTTGTGCTATATTATTTAATTTCATATAATATTTTTTTTATTAATTTTTCATAAATTGATTCAATAGTTAAGAATGAGAACATATAAAATCAAGTTATATTTATTATAAAAACTTTTAAAAATTATGTATATTTTCTCGTAACCATAGTTTAAAATTGAAACAATATGTTCCGTATCATGTTATTGTAAAAAAATTTCATGTCTTTTTTTTAAAAAAATAAAAATAGTTCTTGCAATGTATGCAGATAATTATTTCAATTAAAAAAAACATTCAATCATTTTCATTTAAAAATAAAGTTCATTTGATAATACCACAAAAATAAATATAACTAAATATAAAAGTAAAATATAATCAATCTTAATATAACTAAAGATGATAATTTCACCTAACCTCAATGAATACAAGTCTAAATAGATGGGATATTTATGGATAATTCTATTATGATCGGGAGATTGATGTGTAGACATGAAACCCAAAAAAATTACATTATTAAGCAATTATCTATGGCCATTGAGCAACTCATTTTATTATATAGAGAGAAAACATTAATTACAACAATGGAGGAGAAAAACCTCTCACTCAACTCCCAACGCCTGTTTATAATTTCCTCACATCTCTGTATCTTTATGAGCTTGCTTGTTGTTGATGTTAACATAATTACTTCTGTTATTTTTGCCTAATCTATTGCATATTTTGCTCTTGTAAACTCCCTCTATTTATAGCTAAAAATGGAGGACAAGCCTCCTCATTTTTAGTCAACAATAGTAGCCATCATGAAGCCATGGTTGATTCTTTCCATTTGCATCCACACTCAACAATCTCCTACTTGGAGATAAATGGTATGACACCATATCTTTCTTCTATCCTTAAAGATCTATTGAAGCTTTACACTACTTTAGTTTCTTATCTTTTAGAGCTAACTCCCACTTGATTTTGAGTGGTTTGTCTTCCAATCCCATATTCATATGATACACGTTGTCTGCCAATCTTTTCATTATGCAAATGGGCGATAAGTTCCCTTTGCATCTTTAAGTAGTGTGTTTATTGCACATCATTGCATTTACATTCCTTTTTATGTAAAGAAATATATCTTCCAACTAATATCATCATACTATTCTTTTTTGTACGAGGTCAATTGGCTTTCTAGGCTTTATCTCCCATAGTGGCTTTATAGAATCTATCATTCACAAGAGTTTGACCCGTTCAATCATAATTTTCCCTCTATAAATGTTATCACCGGTCTTGAATGTGATAGTCATTTTCTGAGTATTACAATGCGATCAAAAGATTACCACTCATCCAAAAGTATGAGCCTATCATTTACTCTAACCTAGCACTCATATGTTACTACTCTATGAGTCATTCACTCTTCGTCCAAGAATTTAACTAGCTTTCCATTTTAACCATGGGGGAAGCTTATGAAAATTGATCTGCACTTGTCTTTATATTTTGAGTATTGCAATATCATTAAAAGTTTACCACTTTTACAAGAGCCTGTTTGTCCAGAAGCCTAGCATACACTTCACTTCTACCTAAATCATTCGCTCTTTGTTCAATAGTTTACCTAGCTTTTTAATTTATCATAGGGCAATATCCATAAAAGTCAATTGACACTTGTTTCCATACTCGTTCTAGCCAGTACTCCATCATTGGCTATGTAAACACTATTATTCATATTTGCTCATATTAAAGGATCACTTAACTAGATGACATGCACACCACTTATAAATAGTGTTCACGTTTCTCTCTAGCATAATACTCCAATTATAAATTTAACTTCATGAAAATGGACGCTTCACTCAACATCATAAGGCTTTCACTCACCTTTCTTTTCATACATAAAATATGGTATAAAAAATAAGACTATCGGTGATCAACATCCTCTCAAGTAAAAAATATTTTGACAGCTTGAGAGATATCTCACCCTTGACTACTTAAGCACTCATATAATAGTATCTAACATGAACTCACTTTGGTCTAGTTTTCATTCACTATTGTTGTGCAAGAAACACTTTTTCACTCTTGACTAAAGCTTTGTTATCGTATAACAAACATGTTACTTTTTTATTTCCTTGGAGTTTCTTATACAATCTACCACACATGGCCATATACATTTTCAATAAAAAATACCTATGTTCTTTTATTATAAAATGGTTGCATCTTTCTGTAGTGTATATACTTTGTAGTCAATTGGTTAGTTACATGTGACAATGTCTTTATTCATGTAAAAGCATATTTATTATTAATAATAACTATATTAATGTTAATTTTTAATTGATTGATAAAGGCGTCTACCAAATCTCTCTAATTTTGTATTTTGGTATTTCCAAGCCTCACATACCAAATCAAAGCATCGCCAATCAAGCTTTTATAAAGAAATGGGTCGTTAGTTTTTCATTGTGTGATTTCAGCCATTTTACTACAGTATATTCGAAGATGGGTCATTTGGCATTACATGCCATTATTTATCTTGGAAAAATTCTCGCTAAGAACTTTAAACTCGTAGGAACTTTAGTCAATTCAGGAAGAATATTACCATTGATAGGGATTTCTACAAAGACACATTAAATACTAAATAGCCATTGATAAAAAAAAATATTTTTATTTCTTACTAAAAGTTGTTTTATTCAATATATGATTCTTTAAAATTTAAAGTATTCGATCCTTTCATGTCCTCAAGCCAGGATATTCTGCTATTTGGTTAATGCAGTCGCCAAGTTGCTTAAAGAACTTTATAAATTTGTCTCTTAGCACTGTTAGGTCTTTGGCCAAATATTGCATTGTTCCTCTCATTTTCATTGCCAAAAATTTAGAGTCTTTAACTTAAAAGTAATAGCTCATAATTTCTAAGCCCTAATGTTGTGCTTCTCATATTGCAGTATTTCTTTATTCAATCAAAGGTTGTTTGACATAAATGAACCTATTAGTTTGGTAATCGAGATGTGTGATTAACTTGGCATGTAGCTAGCTTAGCCTTCAGAGTATTTCATTTGCTTACTTCAGTTCTCCTACTTCAGCCTGAGCTTTTTGACATTTCTCTGTCATTCTACGCTCTTGCCTTTCTTTTGTTTCTGTAAATAGTTGAACTTTTCTTGCAATTCCTGAAAGGCTTGCTAGTGCTTTTGTAATTGGGCTAAAATGTTATATGTTTCTTTCTTCACTATGATCAAAGTCCGCTCCTGGTTGGTTAAGTTAGATTCTAATTTTCTCATTTTTATTGCTAATTCCTCTAGCTCAGAGTTTAGGTCTTCATTATAGGACTCTTGTTGGACTCTAATCTCTTCTTACATATCTTTTATAGTCTGAACAGTTGGTTTTTAAGGTCTTTCAAATAGTGGAACTTTATAGATTTTTTCTCTTATTTTCTACCATATTAGATAATACAGGGTTACTTTTCCATCTACACTCTTAGTGATTGTGATTGTTCCAGGATACTTCTAAACTTTTTGACTAATTCCATTAAATTCCTTAAAATTCTGAGATCTTCATGGAATTTAGCTAGTCCAATGGTTTGAGTTATGAATTTCTCATAACCTAATTGTTGTAAAACCAAATTAAAGCAATAACTAATGTAACATTAAACCCTCATCGATGAAACTCAAGTGTAATCACCTCAATATACAAGGTAAGATGGGAAATAAATACATTGTGTCCTCCAATGAAATAGAGATTTTCTCAAGATTGAAAACATCCTTTGAAGGCTTAGATGTAGGAATAAATGAATGAAGGGTATTGTAAGAATTCAACAAACTTGATAAATATAAATAGAAAGAAAAAAAAAAGAGAAGAGAGCTGGGTTTTAAGAGTGAAAAACTGACGGGAGAAGAGAAGAAAAGGGGAAGAAGAAGAAGAGAAAAGAAGGAAAGATAAGGGAAATAGAAAAGAGTTGGAGGAAATAAGTTTAAAGGTAAGATTTAGGTTGTTAAATGTATAAATATGTTTTCTTGAACTTTAAATTTTGGTTTTGATGAATGTTAGGGTTTTGAAAATTTGTTTTTTGGGTTTGATTGATGAATTAATTTGAATGTTATGGGTTGATTATTATGGGTAATTGATTATTTAGTTGATTATGGAAGATTGTAGATAAAGATGGTGATTTTAAGTTATGATTTTGTTTGAATGGTGAATTTGTGTTAGAAATCTGGAAAGAACAGTAGGTTTTCTGTTGAAATTCTGGGTTGGAGTTTGAAGATGACAAAATTTTGGTTTGGTCCCTCAATTTATGAAAATTACAATTTAGTCCCCAAACTTTGTAAAATTACAGATTGGTCCCTGGAGCATATTCCGAGATTCTGAACAGAATAAAATATGAATTATGGGCATAATTCAAGTATAATTATGAATTTTTAACACTTTCAATTTGGTCCTCCAATTTGACAAAAATTACCATTTTACCCTAAAAATTTGGTAAAATTCCAGAATGATCCCTGGAGTATAATGAAATATTCTGGATAGAATTGAGGATTAATTATGGTCAGAATTTCAGTATAGTAATGGATTTATGATAATTTCAGTTTGGTCCTTTAATTTGACAAAAGTTACAATTTGACCCTTAAAAATATGATAAATTCAGATTAATTCCTAGCTGTAATATTAGCTTTTGCAGATTGATTTAATGAATAATTTAGGGTTATTTAGTGAATTATTACCAATTTTATTATTTGTTTTATTATGGATTATATTTTGGGAAAATCGTTAATTTTTGGGTTTTTTAAAAAATAACTAGTTTAGTCTAAAAACATATGGGGTTATGGAATATACCCTTAGATAAATGTATTAAATAGGTTATATGTTCTTTTGAGTCATTCTTGAATATGTCTTCTTTATATTCAGATAATCCTGATATTCTACCAGCGGGATGTCAGTTGGATTTTCTTCGGTGTCTGCTTTTGACTTCTTTTTGCTTTAGAATCAGCTGAGTGGATAATTTTCCATATGCATGAGAAATATTATAAATATTTAATTTTTTAAATATGAATTGGATCATACTTCTTGATAATATATATGCTGATTATTATCCTTGTTATGTTAAAGCATAATCAATTGTTGAATCTGAATTCTTGATATGAACCAGTATATATTTTGAATTGACTTCTAAATTGATAGCTCCTCATTTGATTGATGTCATGAGTTGAGCCTTGAGATATGAATATATCTGTTTGATTATGATTATGAAGCTATGGTATGTCAGTCAGAATACTCATGCTAACAGGGTAGTGTTAGTCCTTGTGCATATCGTATCTAAACCCTAGTTGGTCGGGGGAGTCACCAACCTGTGTGGACTAATCATCCCACAGTACGGAGCCTCATGCTCATTGCATTTTGATTTTCTGACGAGTTGTACCATATGATATTCTTGTTATGGCCAATTTGAGAAACATTTCTATAAGAACCTAAAGCCATACTTGTATATATATTTCTCATTGTTGTATTATCTCGTGTATGTATATTGAAGTTATCTACTCACTGAGTTGTTGAACTCACCCTCTCATTATTTACCTTGTCAGGCTTATAGCTTGATAACAGGTTACTTTTGTTGAACCTTCCGAACCTGCTCTTTTGGTTGTAATTTGTACATTTTTCTTTATGTCTAGTTAGTGCTCCAAAACTATGAAATTATATTAACTCTTGTATTAAGACAATCGAATTATATTATGAAGTTAATTTTGTTATTAATGTTGCGTTGAACTCTGATTGATTTATTGGAAGGATAAGTTTGTATGTAAGTTTGGGTTCATATAGGTATGGAACCTTGGAAGGGAACCTTGCCTATGTGCCTGTCATGGATCCGGGAATCGGGTCGTGACATCCTCTCACAAGTATTCTTTCATATCTCTTTTAGTGGGGGTTAAACAAATTTCTCTATTTTAAAATGTAAATGCCATGGGGTTCTAAATAGTCCGTATATATTTCCTTCCACCATGTGGCTCATGTTCTAGACAAATAATAGCTACAAACAACACCTCAAATAACCTTTTCCTATTTTTCTATAGTGATTCAGTGATAAAAAGGTCTTAGCTAAAATTATTATTATTGGATTAACTTTAAGAGCAATTACACACTTAAAGTTGATCATACTTTTTTTTCAATAGGAAAAGAATCAGACCTTAAATGCTCAAAGCTAAAATTCTCAAACAAATCTCATTCTCTTCATGATGTAATCTTTTCTTAAATATAGGCTCTGATGTATTCTAGAACCAACCTTGATTGAAACCACCACTTAGTCATCTTTTCTTCAACCATTCTTCAATTGATTTTAGTCAACCAATTATAATTTGATAAAATTCAGTCTCTTGGCTTATAGAAATGCTCCAAGTTTAATTTTGAACAGTCTAATAAAGAATCATATTCGTCAAGGGTAGGAATCATATATATAATGTGAAAGGTGAAACACTTGTATTATGGGTCTCAAAACCCTATCACTGCTTAGAAATATAGGTGTTGCACCTAAATATTGAGCTATATCTCCATATTGATTTTAGAATACAATTTGATCCTGTAAAGACATCATCTCACAATAATCCAATAATTGGCTAGCATTAGGCATTGTTTCTTTAAGTTTCACTCACTCTGGTAGCTCGAACTCCAATCTTATTGGTAAGCAGCCCCCCTTTTCACATTAATCTTTTTTAACGCAACACTCATGTCCTCAATGGTAATCATATTATATCCCTTAATTTCTTTTTTTCATTAAAGATTTGTGAAGATCTAATAAATTACAATTCAAGATGAATAAGTATGACACGGTATGTTATTTATTAGTGTCCTATCAAAGGTCCATCCTAAAAGATAAGATCTAGCTCATAAAGATTCAAACTCATATTGTCTATTCCTAAAGACATTTCAGGCTCTCAGATTGCCTGAATGGTAGCGGGGTAACCCGACCTCTTAATCTTATGCAGCCTGAGAATTGAAATAATTTCACGATACCTCATTCATAGGATGAGTTCCAATATGAGTGAAAGTTTAAGTGAGCATCAGTAAATATAAGTCTCACTCACACTTGAACTTGTTGTCTAATCATATAAGGTGTTGGTCTAGAAATAAGGCAACAATAACATCTAAGAGGAACGAATTAGGTGTTTCACTAATTATGTCAAATAATATAAATAAACACGCTAAGAACATATAACATAATAACCAATAATATAATTAAAATGCTTAAAGTAAAGAGATAAAGAAAGAGAGATTACAAATTTGGCAATGCTTGATTCCATATTTTAATCAAATTTATCTTGAAATTTGGATTTATTGTGATCATAGTCAAGATTTTGCTATCTTTATTGGTTCATTTACTTTAGAGTTTTGATTGGATACTCTTTTAGCTAATTGGCTAAATAAATCATTGGTTTCATTCATATTTTATTATACTAGTCAAATAATGGATACTTAATTGAATAATTAAAACATGATTGGATCAAGTTTGGGTAACTAAAATTCATATCCACAGGTTAAGGGGTCGGGGTTTGAATAATACCAAAAACCAGCCCGTGAACATCCTTTATCATCCCTAAGTTTCTGAAAAAAAAACTTAATAAAGCATTGGATCTCATATTAATATTTATATTTTAACATTATACAATTAAATTATATTTTCCTACCAAAGGTACTATTATATTATAATTGTGAGTTCTTTTATCTAAAAAAGTTATTTTTTTAAATAAAATTTATATCTAATACAAATACATAAAATGATATGAAAAGAAATATTTGAGGCTACTTTAAGTTTTAACATAATAATATCATCATTATGGTTTTTAATATTCATTTTATTTTAAAGAATTCATTTTTATTATATGTGAATGTATACGTGAGCAAATTATTAAGGATATATTAGTATTTATATTTAATATTGAAAAATTAAAATAGCTTCTCCTATCATGTGAGACCTATCTAAAGGAGTTCTTTGTTCAAATGAAATCTATATGCAACACAAATACATAGGGTATATAATGTGAATAATTTTGTTTTTGTCAGGGCTCCATTGACTTTTAGCATGATTATATTAGTATTATATTTTTTTCAATTTTTTTTCTTTGAGTTTTGAAGAGCTTTTTCAATATATATAAGAAAAATATTAAAGATAAAGACACAAATAAAAATATTGTCATATCTATTAATTAATATTTTTCTAAATTATTATGTAATTTTTCTATTTTTGGATTATAATTTTATGTGAGGTGAGTAAAAATTAAAATACAAGTATGAATAGAAATTTTATTGATTATTTGGTTTAAAGGAATCTTCTTTTAATATTAGTAGCAATTGGAGAAGAAAAAAAAGAATAACAAAAATTATGAGTTCTTTTGTTTAAAGGATCTAGAGATACACAAAACAATAACTGAGAACATAATATATAAAAAAAACTAAGGTCCGATTTAATAATTTGATAAATTTTGATGTAATTTTATTAGTTTTTTATATTTTAACTATGGATTTTTGTTGACATATTTTTAAGCAATTTTAGGGTTTTGACAATTAAAATAAAGTAAAAATAAGGTGCAATACGTTAAGAGTGAATTTATAAATTTATTTTAAATTATTTAAATTTTAAATGATGTATAAATAGGAAGGCATTTATATATAATAGAATTAACCTATTTGGTAGTAATGATATTAACATTTTAATTTCTTTCTTAATTAGACAGAGTTTAATTTACATATCAGTATTGATATAAATTTTGTATTATCATGTATAAAAAATAAATAAATATTACCTTCTTTTCTTATCAGCCAAATGTAAAATAAGTCTCATATATATTGGGAGTTGGCAGCTCACAATGTGTGGATTCTTAGTGCGTGCATGTTTTTGCATTGAAGTTCTTCGAGCATGATATGATCATTTGCGGCATAGCCTGGAGAATTTCAACCCAAATCGAAGGGAAGCGTGTTAGTGAGCTGAGTTTTGGGCCTTCTGTCGCACATGAACAAGATCAGGATTGAGAGTTCCACACTTTCTTACATTACGTGGCACAGAGGCTGAGTTCGAACGATCTTGCCCCAGCAGTCAAGGTGGCGACTTCCTAGAATCTAGACGGTGATCACAGATAAAGTAGTGACTTGAGGATCTAAGGAAAGAGGTCTCGAAATGAAATGATGCTCTCTTCGGCAGAAATCAAAGGCCTGAGAAATGATTTATTCCACTTGCATCTAAGCAGTTGGTATATCGGCAGGAAAAGGGACCAGCTATTGCTTGAGATAAGCTCAACTATTCCCAAATATCTAAATCCTTGTGTTCTGCAGCCACCAGCAGTCTGTAATAATTTCCTCGATGAATGGCCTACTTGTGTATCCACTTTGGGTGGCCTTCGATTGTGGGCATGCCCCACTACACCTCACCATTACCAAAACTATCAATTACAAGAAGATTCTACTTTCCAGAGAACTTCCCTCATCAAAGCTTGGATTTCAATGGCTGTCCATGCCCCAACATAATTATTCTGTACTACGCAGAGGCCACTTACCAGGTGAGGTTCATAATGTACTTGGTTTGCTCTTGCCCATTCACTTTTGAATAGAAGATAAGAGGAGTGGATCATCACGTCATTCTTTATTTGATATCAAGGACATGATAGTGTTCTGCTTGTATTCTGTAGTGGTACGGGAATCTAATAGAGCATTCTTGGTGAATTTATTTAAAAGGAGAAAAGTTGGCTGGGCCATTCTTCCATCACCCACAGAAACCACCACCAGTTTGGTCCCTAGAAAACCCCCGCATGCAGAAATTATCTCCTTGCCTTTCTTTGGAATCTTCATAAAGTAACTCTGGTGAGTTAAAATACGAGATGCCTTCTTTGAACTTTTGGAAGAACAGAAATGCTGATCAAACCCTTTTTTGACAGTCTAGACTTGATAGATCATAGATGCTTGTTCCCCTTGCATGTGATTTTAAACAAATGGAATCTGCAATCTTGACTCCCGAGTCTAATATTCTTTGTGGATGTAACGAGGAATATTGATGACGTTTCTTTGAATTCCCTTTGCAGTTTTGAAAAGAAAATAAGGCACAATACATACTTTCTCCTGTTCGTTGTCCTAGAAACCTCTCAGCTTGAATATTAATCAATGAACACTTTAGTTCATCAAATACTAACCAACTGGAGAACGATTTGAGCCGAGATTCCTATGATTTTGGCCAAAGATTTTACTGTATCATCTTAGAGGGAAGGATTACAACCTTTGTTCTATGTAGAACAATGTTGTCACAGATCCAGAAACCAACTGCATCTGTCTCAGGCATGTTTTATGCGCAGAGTTAGTTGGCAAGAAATGATATGCAGCAGCTTCATTTGTTCTCATGACACACTTATTAGAGTTTAACATAAGTGTATCTAATAATTTCAATTTTGTTCTGACTGATGTTTCTTGTATAAAAACTAACGGACCAACAATATTTATAAGTTCTTCCAAAAGAAACGAGATATAGTATTTCTGTAAATTTTCTCTCTTTATCATCTAAAATTTCAATGAAAGAATTCGTAAATATTGCGGAACATCTATAAGCAGGGTAGACAATGAAAAGTTTGGACTTTTACCACTACAAAACAGACACTGATATGGACACAGGCACTGACACTTCGCTGACAAAACTTGGATCCCTATTTGCAGCTGAGTTTCCAGCGAATGCATATCCGGCACCTAATCCGCCAAACTGCAATGGATAATTCCCACACCTCTGAAACACTCTGGCAAGTGATGCTGCCTTCCTTCTTGCCCGCTTTGTGCCTGTGAACAGCAGACTCTGAAGCAAACCCGCCAATGCCGGTGCCTTGAGCACTTTCTCAGTTGCATCTGTCCCGCCACTCCGGCATAACTCAAGCAGTGCAGCAACAGCATTTTCTTTTCCTCTTGGTGTTCCACAACGCATCATTCCTATTAGCCCTGCCACGGCCATTTCCTCTCCCCCCACTGCTTTAGCCCCAATTGGTTGTCTCACAATCAAAGCCAACGCACCGGCTGCTTCCTCTGCAACCCCTTCCTTTCCCAAAGCCCCGACTAGTGCTGCAATTGCACCTGCTTCTATCATTCTCACACAATTTTCTGTATGAGTTGACAGATTAAATAAAGCTGTGACAGCGTCCTTCTTCCCACGTGGTGTCCCTTTTCTCAATAGGCCAGCTAAGGCTTCAACTGCCCCTTCCTCATCTGCTATTCTCTTCTTGTAGTCATGAACAGCTGACAGGCTAAACAATGCCGCTGCTGCATTTTCCCTTGCCTCTGTTGTGAGTCCAAACCTCAATACTTCAACAATCGAACCCAGACAACCTTTTTCATCCATAATTCGGCTTTTATTCTTTTCATAAATGGATAAATTAAGTATTGCTGTTACAGAATTCTCTTGTGCAACAGAGTTTGTAGAAGACAGCAGTTCACAAAGGTAGGGAATCGCCCCAGCTTCTGCAATGAAAGCACGGTTTTCTCTTCCAGTTTTTGCTAACAAACGTATCCCACGAGCAGCCACAGTCTTTGCACCTTGCGAACCATTTGCCAGTTGATGTATTAGAAGCGTTGCTGTAGCTCTGTTGGCTTCAATTGCAGCTTTGGAAGGCATAGTCGCTGCAAAAGCCTCCACAGATGAATCTGTATTCTCTGGAGGGTCATAAGGGATTCCATGAGCAGTACACCATTGCACGATCAGATTCCTCAAAGCCCGATTTGGAACAAGGCGAGTGTTCATGAGTATCTGCCCCGTCTTGGGGCAAGTACAGTGCCCTTCGTCCATCCACCTAGATATTGAACTCCGATCATAAGTCTGCCCAGTTGAAATTATCACCGGATCTCGCATCAAATCCAACGATATCGGACAGAAAAAATCCTTGGGTATTGTAATAAAAGTTTCTGCAATCTCTTGAGCAATCAACCCTTTTCTCCGCTTCTTCTGATTCCCAATTTGCAACTCCACCTCGTTTTCCCCGAACCCATAAAGCAAAAACCTACAATACCGAGCAATTGCGACAAACCCATTAAGCACCGAAGTTGTGGGCTCAATATCTCCCTCGTGACTAACAATTTGCTCCTCCAAGAACTCAATTTCTGTTATACAACTCTTGGCATCTTTAATCCCCAAACCCTCCACAAAAAACAACCTCAACTCCGCCAGACCAGGAATCCTTCCATTCTCAAACTCATCAAGAAACGAAAACAACCTGACTCTCAAAGCCTCCTCATCCTTATCAATCAATAACCTCGTTCTCCTTGATTGTGTTTGCATAAGATCAAGCTGTTCCCTAACATCCTCACTCAGTTCAACATCATCCAATGGAAAAACATCCAAAAGGGTAGATATTTCCTGATTCAAATCATGAAAATGCCCCGAAATCGAATGGTTTTGAAGCAACAACCATAATTTGCTGGATCGCACACAATAATCAAGCAATATTTTTGAGCGGTACAGCAACAAATAAAGCTCTTTAAAACAAGCAAATGTGGGAGAAGATAAAGCAGAACCAACCCCAGAGTCCCTCAGATACTCCAATAAAACAACAAAGATTTCAATTTTACGAATTAAAGAACGAGAATTCTTTCTTTGAAAGAAGAGTGACTTCCCTGAGAAAGAAGACACCAGCTCTGTTGACAATGATACAAGAGTCTGTACAAGTCCCACGTCGGTAAAATCAACCGGTGCCAAGAAAACCTCTAAAGACGGCGATCGTCGCCGCCTTAGAGAAGAAAATATAGCGGCAGTAGCCATAAACAAACTACCAACCTCTAAGGAAACTTTTTCAACAAGAATGGAAGATCTTTATTTCTTTAATTTGAGAGAAAGAAGAGATTTTGAAGTAGCACAAACCTTTGGTTTCTTTATCCTTATAAACAATCAAGATCTCTGCAGCCTCAAAATCTCCACAATTTCCTGGCTCATAAAACGAGAAGAAGAGCAAATTGAAAAATGGGTTTCAGTTGTTTATTATGGTTTGTTTGAATGTTGAAAGTTAAAAGAGAGAAGAAGATTTGGTCTTTACAAAGAGGGCGGTTTTTCAAGAGAAAGATTGATGATTCCGCGTTAAGATAGAGAGACAGGGGAAAGAGGACTGAGCTACCTATGACGTTTGTTTCTTTTCTTTTTTTTATTTATTTTTTGAGAATTAAAGAAATTCAATGCAGTTTTGGTGAAAAATGACTTGTATTGCTTTGACGGATAAGTGTCCAGGTTCCTGTGCTTTCCATTTATTTCCACCTCCTTCCACTACTACTATGACTGGATACAGAGAGAGAGAGAGAGAGAGAGAGAGAGAGAGCTTATGATGATACTAACAACTCATTGTATCTACAGTCTTTGTCACTCAAATGAACACCATTTTCAGCTTAATCTGCACTATTAACTAATATACCATCAACAGTGAAGCATCTGTAGCTTTTTTTTTCAATTTTCAAACTTTTCTTCGGTGATTTTGGGTGTTTTGGGTTGTTGAAAGGTTTATTTTGGTTTTCTAAGGTGATTATTTTTATTCTTTTTTGGGTGAAAATGACCTGAAAATAGTATTATAAGTTGAAAACTCTTCTCTTGATTTTTCGGCCACTGTAACGGTGGCTGGATTTTTAGCACCAGCAAGCAATAAGTTGCATGCATCTACTCTTATACCTACTTTACTATAATATATTTTTTTGCTCTTCTAAAAAAACAATGGCATAGGGGTAATTGAGTTATTTTACAAGTCTCATGAGTCCTTAAAAGACTGATTGGGAATGGATGTTTCTCTTTTGAATTTTTAAGCACAATAAATAACTCTTGAAGTTTTTAAAGTTGACATATAACAGACTTTTTTTGTCTTTTTAATTTTTAAAATATAGTAAAACAATAATTTTACTTTTGGAAACAAAAAAATTTAAAGCTTGTGAGCATAATCTTTTAGTCTTTTCACCTTATATTATGTTATTGTCAAGTAGAGCGAGGCTAATTTAAATTTTTAATAAATATTAAATATTATTTGAATAAAAATAGTTATTAGTATATACGATACATGTATTAGTGCGTGGGAGGCGCGCAAGCAGCTTCTCTTAGCCACCAAAAATTCTCTTTTATTATGTTGTTTGATTCTCCACTATATCCTTTTCATATTGAGGTGGAGGTAGTGATTTGGTTTCTTGAGCTTTTATTCTCTCTCTCCTTTCCTTGAAATTTCATATTGGTCTTATTTGTTATTAATATTTCAATTAATTCTTTATTCTTTTGATTTTTAAATTTTTTCTTGAATCTTTTTATAAAAAATTTATTTGTTTTTAATTTCACCCTTCAATCCTAATTTTTAAATATATTTTTTTTATTTCACCCTTAGTCTTTTTTTTTCTAATGTTTTCCGTGGCCTTTTTATAAAAAAAAAATTATTTGTTTTCAAACTCATCTTTCAATCTAAATTTACGCTTATTACACCTGAACATATTTTTTTTTATTAATGTGGGTTCCATCTAGTTTTTTTATGTAAGAGAAAGACGCACTTTTGTAAAAATATTTTTTAGTCTCTTTTTTTTTTTTTTCTTCAAGGAAAGAAATTAGGCATACGTGACTCCTTTCATTATAAAGAAAGCAAGCAAACACCATTCATGTTTAAGAAAAAGAAAATAAACAGTAGATTGAAGAAGAACAATAATGCAGCATAGAAAAGGGAGGGAAGGGGGGGAATTGAGGAGTTTTATCACTTTTGCTTTGCCTCTTTTTTTTCTTTTTTTTTTAACTTGAAAATAAAATTAAAGAAAAAGGTTGAAGCAGCATTACATAGGATTGTGGTTCGAGGGTTGACGAAATAAAGGCATGTAATTAAGGGTGGCCCACGCGTGTCCTTTTTGCGCGTGGAAGTTAATATAGTCCTTGAAAATCGGCAATTGTTTTATTATTTTATTTTATTTTATTTTACCTACTTTTGACAATAAAATGTAGACAAGACAAGTTGACTCCAAAAGCGAAAAACACAGAAACAAAGAAAGCACACACGAACTCCGATGATGCTCCAAAAAGAAAGGAAAGGAAACTTTATTTTATTTTCAGGCAACAACCTGTGCGGAGATACAGTTGCGGTTACACCCCCCCACCATGTTAACCATGGATGGTAACAGTACTGCAAGAGCTTCTTTCTTTTTATATTTTAAAAGAGTTTTTTAAAATATATATATTTTTAAAAAAATTAATATTTTTTTATGTTTTTAAATTTTTTTGATATACTGATATTAAAAATAATTTTTTAAAAAAATATATTATTTTAATATATTTTCAAGTAAAAAATACTTTGAAAAATAATAATTATCACGATCTTAAACATCCTCATCATACGTTTGAAACACTAAAGTGTATAATATATTTAAATTGTGTTCTTAATCCCTCTATTATATATATAAAATATTCTTATATAATTTTAGTGTAAACAGGTTTTTCATTATAAAGACTAGAGTTATGTTTGTTATGATTTTTATAAATTATTTTAAGTTTTCTTTTAATTTTGAATTTAAGGAAATCTCATAGGTATGTTTTATTAAAAATAATTCTTAGCTTATATTTATCTGTCAAAATTTTGATTTTATCAAAACTTAAAATTCTTAACTTTTGGCGTGTACATTCTAACTTATATTACATTTTAAAAAAATCTTAATTAGCATGTTCCTAACTTAAAATTATCTTAACTTATTTTATAATAAATTACTCATGAAAAATAATTTTGCAATACGCTTCAAGGTTAAAAGGTTAAAAGCCATATTAAACTGACTCTAAATTGTACTTTTTGAAAAAAATATAAGAACCAAAATAATTTAAAACGAGAGAGAGAAAAAAAAGGAAAACATGAAGGCTAAGTCACTAGAGCACCATCATGGCTTCAATAATAACATGCATCGCATCATAAGAAATATTAATTCAACGAAACCAAGAAAGATCGCGATCAAAGCTAGGACAAAGTCTCATGCACTGTTGCAAGGTGGCAAGGCTTGTCTAGATGTTAGCGCCTGTAATACACGCACCAACCAACTTTTTTTATTTTTTCCAGATCATTCCCTAGTTCTTCAACAACTCTCCGGTTCAGTCCCAAGATTTGTGTGACCAAACAGAATGCAAGGGACAGAGGGGAAGAAAAGGAAAAGGAAGAAAACGATATTATCTCTCAACACGCAAACACGTAGCCCATACCTGATTATCCATTGTAGAAGTTCTGAGTGCACATATTCAATGAATATCGCCCTTACCAAGTAAGAATTCCTATTTTGCAATTGAATATTGCACATTTGTCTCTCCAATGATTGAGTGTCTATGAAGTTGATTTGGTTCTCTTTTCAATGCACTTGCTTTTATTTTGATCCTTAGTTTTTCATTCTTTTTTAATTTGATTCTTATTTTTTAAGTCTATTGTCTTTGACTTTTCTTTTTCTTATTCAAGGACGTGCAAGATCTAAGCATGGGGAAATTTGATACACTCGTATTATTCTATCTTTTTAGTACCTTACTCTTAGTCTTTTATTCATGTTTTATATCTTATAGTAGCTTACTTAACTAGTTTTGTGCTTATCAGTGCTATGAAGATTCAAAGTGTAAAAAAAGTTATACGAAGAATTTGTAACACAATCTGAAGTAAAGGGCTAAAAAAAGCACACTATGGCGAATCATTAGAGCTAAGAAGTAAAAATCCAAATTACATTAAGAACCCAACTTAAACAACGAATCCTAATGGGATTAGAATTGATCAGAGTATAAATCAAGTGTATAAAGGTGTATAGAAGCTCAAGTGAAGATGTGGCAGAACATTGGGTTAAAAATTGCAAACTTGTCAAACTTACATTCATGTACTCTTTAGACCATACTCATAATTACATGTGGAATCTTGTTGCGATTCTAGTTAGGCTGAAAACTAGACATCTCAAGCTTTCCATCCATATGAGGTAGACTAGTACCCATCCAGACAAGAGAGATAGACATTATTGAAGTCATGTTTGATATTTGCTAGCAAATGAGTGTAACCCATCTTTCCATGTTGGGATGATGATATGTGTAAAATCCAACAAAAATTTAGTCCATTGCCAACCAATTCTAGGTAGAATTGAGGGGTGTAAACCGGTTGGCCTTAAAGAAAAACCTAGAGGAAGAGGACCGACCTATCCTAGAAGAGAGTTGAATTAGAAAACTAGCCTAAAATAACCCAAAAGAGGGATAAGAAAAGCCTTGTCTAGCACCCAAACACCCCACCTCATTTAAAAGGGGGTATAAATGTAAGACAGAAAGGGAAGGTGATGCTTTCTCTTCCCAAAAATCGGTTATAATAGTTGAATGCTCTTACTCCTCTTCCTCTTTTCCAAACAAAGTTGAATCAAACCTCTGTTGCATGTGCATTTCTTAGGCATAAGAAATAAAGAAGAGCTAGAGAGAAGGTTGAACAACTGCAAACATGAAAGGAGAAGGGGTTTAGAATCGGTGGGAAGTTGACAGTAAAAGAAGAAACGGAGAGGGGAGAAGAAAAAAAAATCGAAAGAAAAGGGGAAGAAATATTGTCAAACCCTTTCCCAAAACTACTTAAATTAATAAGGTATAAACCATACCACTTCTCCACCTGTTCTTGGGATTGAAAAGGAAGAAGAAAACCCTACGTAAATGGCCTAGGATTCTTACACCAGCTGTTAAGAAAAACTAGACTAAAAAAAGGGATGAAATAGAGACTAAATGAGGTAACTAATTCTAGAACATTTAACAAATGAAATGAATAATTTTGAATGTAAAAACTTGGAAAGATGGCCGACCATAGTAAGGGCTGGACATAATATGAATTAAAGGGATATAATGCAAAGATGATGACCTTGCTAGAGTTGTTTGATCATGTGAAACCGAAACAAAAATTATACATATATTAATGACATGAATTCTGCATATGTGGTTGAAGAACTTGTATGAAAATGTGTTGGTTTGATGCTAAGTGTAAAATTATGTGTTTGTGACCCTTACATACATACTGGAGCTGAAATGAGAATTTCATCATGATTAATGCTTTGGTTTTGCGTATGATGAATGAACATGTATGATTGTGAATCATGAGAATGAATGTGTAATTATGGATTGTTATTATGATTATGCTAGTAAGGAATATGATGATTTACGTGTGTAACTAAAGGAAATGGGCAGCAATGTCAGCCATAAGAATTGAGGAAACAATGGAGGAACCTTGCATAATCCTTAGAGGGACAAGACATAGAATGAAAATGATATCCTTATGTGACGTGCATTGATTATTCATTTGTGTTGATGAATCTAGCATGATGGGATTGAAAACATAAAAAGCATAATTGTGTGTGCTGACGAATTCATATGCCACCTATGGAAGCAGTTTCGTTAATGATTTTTAAGTTGGCAACGACTCATTTTTCATCAATGATTTCTGAGTCAATAGTAGGATGTGTGCGCTAATGAATTCAACGTCAACCGTGGAACTGAATAATGCTGATGATTTCTGAGTCGGCAGCGACTTAGTTTTCATCAACGATTTTGGTATCAGTGGTAGGATATGTGCACTGACGAATTAAATGTCAACTATAGAGCTGAATCACGCTAATAATTTTTAAGTTGATAGGGTTTCAGTTTTTGTCAGCGATTTTGGTATCAGCAGTAGAATGTGTGCGCTAATGAATTCAGTGTCAGTCACATAACTGGATCACGCTGATGATTTTTTAGTCGGCAACGACTCAGTTTTCATCAACAAATTCGATATCAGTAGTAGGATGTGTGTGCTAATGAATTCAGTGTCAGCCGTAGAACTGAATCACGCTGCCGATTTCTGAGTCAGCATCGACTCAATTTTCATCAACAATTTTGGTATCAGCAGTAGGATGTGTGCGTTGACAAATTTAGCGTCAGCCATAAAACTGGATCACGCTAACGATTTCTGAGTCGACAACAAATCAATTTTCATCAACGATTTTGATATCAGTAGTAGGATGTGTAGGTTAATGAATTCAGTGTCAACCATAAAATCGGATCGTGTTGACTATTCCTAGGTCGGCAGCGACTCAATTTTCATCAACGATTTTCAATTCCAACAGTAGACTAAGTGTGCTGACGATTTTATACGTTAGTCATTGGACTGAATTGCGCATACGAATGTGCGTCACTAGCGAACCAGTTTTCGCTGATGAATCATGTGTCACCAGCGAATCAATTTTTGGTAACAAATTATGTGTCACTAGCGAACCAGTTTTCGCTAACGGTTTTTCTGCAACAGACTTTCATACCAGAATTGACTTAAATGCTTGTGACGATTTCATTGTATGATTGTGTAATATGTGAAACACTTGAATGTAAACATGTATATTCTTGAAAAATATGTATGATGATGAGTTATGTGATTAATGAATGCAAAAGTGCTGATTTGTGACCATTGATGTGTTAGGTGGTGTGACCGGGATCGGATCTTCGACCGGAAAAGGACACCCCATGGGAGGAACAAGTAAGTGGTTTCCACCTTATTCTTATATAATGTTAAATTATGAAATGTTTTATTACGAATGATATAATATTATGTTATTATGAATACCAAGTCGTCTATAAATTGTTTCTCTGAGTTTGATGATTAGCTACAGCTAATGACATCCAAAGCGGATGGCAGGGTTGTGATTGATTATTAGCTTCGGCTAATGGCATCCTAAGTGGATGGCCGGGATGAATTGATTATTAGTTTCGGCTAATAGTATCCCAAATGGATGGCTGGTTATGTGTAATGATTAGCTTTAACTAATGGCATTCGAGATGGATGACCGGTTGTGTTTGATGAATGGCTTCGGCTAGTGACATCCGTAGTGGATGACTGGATTCGAAAGTTATTATGTAGTTCAGAAATTGATGCGTTCATACATACTGAGTTGTGTATGTACCAAGTATATAAAAGAACTATGATTATTATGCTATAAATGAAAAGTAATGATAACTATTTAATTTCTTTTCATAAATTGTTTATAATTCTTATATATATATATATATATATATATATATATATATATATATATATATATATATATAGACACTGTAGTAAGGACGTCACACCAACAAGGTGCGTAGGAATCCCATCTCACGAGACCATACTTTTGCAAAGAACCATATAGTCACATATTCGATTATAATGTATTTTGTATAAATAGATGTATTAATCGTATAATTATCATCCGATATTTTTGTACAAACTTGCAATAATAACAATACTAGATTAGGGATGTGAACTCATGATTATGCTAATATGATGTGATGCAATCATATGTTTATATAAATATGTTGTTGTATGGTATGTGTATTGATGTGTGTGTGTGTGGAAATGCGAATTATGTGATCGTACAAGTATTGTGACATGTTAATGGATGAACCTACTGCTGACCTGAAAGTATTGGGGACATAATGACTTACACAAAAAAAAATTACCACCGATTTTGGCTATGAATAACTGGGTTATTACAATATGGTAGCTCATTAATAATGTGAAAAGGGTCTCACTTGATTAGGAAGACTCTTTAAGAAGATCATGTTAATGTACAAGTCATTAAATCAGATTAGTATAGGGAAAACTTAAAGTAATCTGATTAGAAATTATTTATTAACTAGAAAAATTTCTTCACATTCTCAATTCTCTATAACCGACCCTACCTTTAAAAAATAAGATCGATTTTATAATATAAGAGAAGAGAGGTAGGGATTCTATTGTTGCCAAAAGAAATTCTTTTTGTTTTTTTTATTGCTTGCGACACTCGTGAATTTTATATTAGCTTAGATTTCAATTTTAAAATGTTAATACTTTTGTATTTTAAATTATCATGAGGGTTTATGTTTGAAATTATTCTAAATCTGATTGTGATATATAAATTATCTTATGTTTTTTTTATGATTAAAATTGATGATTGATGACCAAATTTTTAAGTGTAAAAATTTACACGACTTCAACACTCGTCAAACGCTACTTTGTTTCACCGATTCATAATGAGGTATAACTACCAACAACTCATTTTACAGGTTACCTATGTACACGATAAAGATAATTATTCACCATGATTACTCTCACACAGTTTGCCTGAAAACTCCACTTTTTACAAAGCAATATCATACGATCAAGATGTATAAATATCTCAGATCACTAGATAATAATATGCAATAAATCATGATATAATACCATGCATTATAATCACAACATACTCTCTTTTACGTTATCTCATATTATCTTCTTTCTACTGATTACTAAGTTAAACTTTGGAAAACAAAAGAAACATTATATAATTGTTCAGCCAGAGTTCCTAAACCAAGTGTCTATGAAAAAAAAATCTTCAAAAACCCATCAAACCGGTCATGGAAAGGCTCAAAGTTCAATATGAAGTTATTTATAATTCATCAGAATATAATGAAACATATCCTTCCATTATAAAATAATTTTTGTTACATTATATAATTCCTTATCTTATATAATATAAATATACCATGAATAAATTTGAATAAAATAGTACTGGAAAGGAAAAGTATAAGTTAAAGACTTCAATTTTTTTATTTTTTTATTATTTTTTTTATTTTGGCTCTATCCACCGGCTGGTATGGGCAGCCTTGTTCTTAACGTCTATTTCAGTCAGGCATTGCCGAGAAATTACTATGCCTACCCCGAAAATAAAAAGTTTATTTTTCAATAAATAGCGAGTATAGCAGGAACATTTCTTTCTTTCTTTCTTTCCTTTCTCGTGAATTATTGCGCACCAGACTATATTCCTGCGGCTAGAAACTAGCCCTTACCCAGATCTTGCCTATAGCTCGTGGCCTCAAGAGATTTATTGGTAGGGGAAACAGGACCATTCCGAACTAGCTGACTAGATAGAAATAGTTTACAGTAACATGCTATGCTATGACTTGAATAAAAAAATTAATGTAAAAAAAAAATATATTTGGATTACATTAAATTATTTGATATTTTTATTAAATTTAGTATAGTAGGTTAATCTTGAAATTTTTATATCTGACTCCGTGTCTAACTTTAGTTTAAAATTAAACTAAGTAGAAGTTGCCCCGACATGAACCAATTAATTCAATGGATCCCAAAATAACTCGAATCACTAATAAAAAACGTGATTTGACTTTTTATTTTTTACAAGATGATCTTTTTTATAACATTGAAATAATTATATATTGGATTGACTCAAACTTCACAGATTAACCTGTCAAATTTGTGATCCGGATTATAGACCCCACTGGGTTTAAAAACTATTTTTTACTTAATTAAACAATAATAAAAATAAATGTTCATAAAATTGAGCACATATCAAATATCGGGAAATTTATTTGAAATTGTAATAACCTCAAAAAAAATAAACTGAAACAATTAACGAAGACAAATTCAAATCCAATGAATGTTAAAGGATGAAGTTGAGAAAATGATAAAAAAAAATAAAAAGAAAAGGAGGGGGGGGGAGATGAAAAAAAGGGACATGATAAAAAAAAGGATCATTTTCATCACTATTCATATGAACAATAAAGGAAGTGAGTTGGCGTTACAACTCCTCTATAAATAACTAGTTTCTTGGCCCATGCTATATTGCAGGTTAGATTAAAAAAATTATGAACAATAAAAAATATTTAGGCTACAAAGAATTCTTTTGTATTGTTATTAAAATCAACTCAGCATATCAATTTTAAAAACTCTCAACTTAACTTCTTATTTTGCTGGGGTTTCAAATCAAATCGTGTAAGAATTGCCTCAATATCACAGAGTCGACTTGACCAATCTAAAGACAACTTGAAAGGCTCACAAAGTGGTTTAATTTAAAAAAAAAATCAAGATGATATTTTAAAAAAATAATAAGACAAAAACATATTAGATCAACCTGGACTTTATGGGTTAATCTGTCAAATTTGCGACCCAAATTATGACTTAAAACTATTTTTTTACTTCAAGATATGATAACAAAAATAGATGCTTGCAAAATTAAGCACCAATCAAATGTTGTTCTAAGACTATGATAACCTCATAAAAAGCAAACCAGAATAAATTATGAATAACAATTCAGAATCAATCAAATATTGAAGGATAAAATTAATTAAAAAAAAGCCAAAAAGGATTCAATTGAAAAAAATGAAAAATGGAATTTTTTTTAAAAAAAAATATCTGGCATTGTTATTAAGCCCAACTCAGTAAGTTAACATTGAAACCTTTCGACATGATTCCTTATCTAGCCCAAATTTAAATTTACCTCACAAGAGAGATGACTCTAAGTGATCTAGTTAACTTGTTAGGTCCATAGATAATCCGAATAATTAGTAAAAATATAATTTGACTTTAAATTTTTTTCAAAATAACATCCTTTTTATATAAAATTAAACTAACATATTAAATCAACGTGAGTTTTATGGCTTAACTTGCAAAATTCATTATCTTTATCATAATCTGCACTAAATTTAAAAACTTTTTAAACTATTTTTCTTTAATAATATAATAACAAGCCTTGACAATTAAGGTAGCGTTTTAAAACGCAGGTCAACTCGTGTTTTTAAAAAAATTAATTTTTTTTGTTAAAAATTAAATCTTTTTATATTTTGGATTATTTTGATGCGCTAATCTCAAAAATAATTTTTCAAAATAAAAAAATATTATTTTAACACATTTTAATATAAAAATTATTTTAAAAGGTAATTATATGCTGAATTTGTCGTGCATGGTTAATGGTTATCGTACTATAATTAACACGGTATCGTGAATGTGGACTTGATGCTTGTATCCTCAATCCCAATTAGTCGGCTGTGTTAAATTCTCCATACCAAACTC
>Ga0325411_1001541_pt1 | contig 25718 bp, 13 predicted proteins | sample PopdelMetagenome_13_FD_206181 | JGI IMG/M metagenome (GOLD analysis project Ga0325411, IMG submission 206181) | Populus deltoides microbial communities from Bellville, Georgia, United States - Xylem-PdIQD-R4 | ecosystem: Host-associated > Plants > Phyllosphere > Stem > Wood/Secondary xylem... | reverse complement strand
AGCACATGTTAAAAGAATCCAAAATAAAACACACCTTCCCCGTAAAAGAAAGTATTAGGGGAACTCATAAGCCAAGCTAAGGCCTACGAGTCAACGAATTGAGTAGATGTACGTTTGTTTTGGTTATTTTGTTTATTTAAAAAAATAAAAAATAAATATCTTCAGACCCCTTGAAATCATTTTCTTGTTTATTCCATGTGTATGGTACTATTCATTATCGTTTTCTCGAGTAGTAGTTTAATTTGAAGGTACAACATGATGCTGTTTAATTTATCGGTCAACCACCTTAAACATCAGTTCTCTTCCGGGGAAAGTGATTTTTTATGTAATTTTTATATTGAATTTTCACCGAACATATCTTTATGTCATTTAAATTAGCTGTTTTATATATATATATATATATATAATGGGTTGATTAAGAAAAATATAAATAAGAAAAATCAGAACATCAATCAACTAAAACACATTTTTTTTCCTTTAATTACTTTATTTTTCATGTGAATAATATTTGAGGAAATGAAGATAAACCAATATTTGGACAAGCTCGTAGTAAACAAACATGGATGGTAATTAATACTTGCTCAGAGTTTTTTTTTTCTTTTTCTTTTTGTTTATCAAAGATAATTTATATTTTTTCATCTTGTTTCCTGCAATTTTTAACATGTTATTCCAGATTATGTTACCTCTTTTGCATACATGTGTTCGTTTTTTTTTTTTGAAATTAAAAAAAAAAAGAGGCAGACTGGACATAAGAGTTATAGTAGATGAGAATCCACTGGATAAATGCAAGTAAAAAAAAAAAAAAAATCTTGGGATCCAATAAAAAGGGTAAGCTACAAAAGGCAAGCAAATTAGGCGCTAATCAAGGCTTTGAGACCTATATTGGAGGCCACGTATCGCAGTTTGCAAGCGGTGATCTGCATGGTTACTCTACGCTTTCTAGATAATCTCTACACTTTTTCTTGGGATATTTCCAAACTTTATTACAAGAATCAAGGTATAGTGTTCATTAATTTTAATATTATTTTTTATTCAATTCTTTTGAATAATAATAGATCATATTGAACTTTCATTCTTCAATATCACCATAAATACGATAATCAATGTAAAAGTTTATGTCAAACTATGCTTAAGAGGGTGTGAAGTCAACTTTTAAAATCCCAAGCACGCCCTTGAATTAATAAGATCAGGGAGATGGGTTTAATTTTAACGTACGAATTGGCATAAGTACCATAAATCCACTACACTAAACTATATATTATTTAATCTCAGTGTTCTTAGCAAACTAATCAATTATCAATTAAAAAACTAATATTCAATCCTTGTATTTTATATGTATTTGTAACTTAATCCTTTTAGTTTTTTATGGCAATTCAATTGCTGTTTTTCCTATATTTTTCTTCAGGTCAAGATTTTCAATTTCAACCACTATAAACAAAATGAAAAATACATTAAAGAAAATTAGACATTTAAAAAGAATTAACAATCAAACTCTAACCAAGGGACTAACTAACTATAGTTTTTTAAAAACACAAGGGCTAACCTACAAAATCATATAAAAAAAAGCACAAGGACTAAATCATAATTTACTCAATTCCATTCTCCTGTACGTAGCACTGTTCATTTTCTTTTCTTTAGAACGAAGATTGTAAATTTCTATAGCTCATGCCAACCCACATCCTCCATGTGAGAAGACCCAGTAGCAATCCTAAGACTACCTTTCCCTTCTCTTGCAAATTTGTTCAATCAATAAAAGATATCCCCACACCTCTAAGCTTTGGAGTGCTTGGTAGTGGATTTCTCGTATGTTTAGTAAATTGGTTGAAATTAATTTTTTTAAAAGGATTCTTTATATTAAAAGGCATTAAATTGATATTATTTTAGATGAATTTTAATTATTTTAATATTCTTATATCAAAATCATCTTAAAACACCTTGATAATTATCAATTTGATATTTTTCAAAAACTACAAAAATCCTTTGCTTGTCTCGTGATGGAATTGCCATGACTTGCTACTTGCTTTGCCCTTGTCCTGTACTCAAACATTCACAATGCCTCTCTACAATTCCAACCACAACCTTAAAATCCTTGGAAGTCCAAGTATTAGATATTGTCAGAATTGGTCGAATTGGGAATCATCTTCATGACTTGTCACACAGCCTCAAGTTGGCAATAGATGTGATCCATCTTGATTTTGAAAGGCATTATATTTATCTGTGTAGTAATTTTTCTTTTTTATTTATGGATGTATTAATAATATATTACTTTGTATATTTTTTAATAATTGCAGACGACTTATTTTAAAATTAATTAGAATGTGCTTACTAAGGTTACCCTTTTCGTTAAAACTATATATATTACATGTAGAAATCATCAACTGAGCTTTCGGATTTTTCGTGTTTTTTACAATAATTTTAAGGCAGCATATACGAGAATTCCTTGAGAAAATATATAGTTCATAAAGGAAAAAGAAAAAGAATCTAGTCATTTTTTGGATTGGACAGATATAATAAAGTAAGAAGATACTTTAGGCACCGTATAAAATTATCCATTCAAAATTTTATTTACATGGACCACCTTGAGATGACAATTTCGTGAAAGAGAAGGAGAGAAAAATGTACATGGCATTTTGTGACATGAATTTGTATATATGTGCGTGTAGTAAGGAGTACTCCTGATCCTTTAATGACAAATAAGATTCTACATATATATATATATATATATATATATATATATATATATATGTCAATCACTAGGGGACAAGGCAGGTCAGATTCATTTGATTTTTTTAGCTAAAAAAGAATGTATTTTCCTACTTCTCTTATAATTAGCTAAAAATAACCCCTTGATATATAACCATGGATTGCCGAACATTGCCTCCAATGTTTTTGCTTAAATGGGAAGAACTGGACAATTTAGTTTCGTGCTTCTTTCGGTGGGCCTGGTAGAGAATGAGAGCCATGCCATGATCTCATGCACCCAAGCAATTTCTCAGCAGCTAGCATGTATCCATATACATGAGCTTATAGTTATGGTGGTCATCACTTATTTCAAGAACCCTAATCGAATGAAGAGAGTTTTTTGGATTCACACCCTTACATTTGGCAGCATAATTGTAGTTTGGTGTTTTGGATGGAGCTTATATATGGATATGCAGATAATAAAATATTACATTGTTGAATGAATAACATTATTCACCTTCGAAAAATTGCTATACAAACCTAATTTAATTATTAACAGAACGCAGCTCCAGCCCTTGAGTCTTCTAGTTCTACATGGATTAAAAAAATGATGAGGCAATCTTAAAGCTATACTTTGAATCAAATTTCATACAGTTCATGTTTGATGTTGGAGATCATTGATTAGTAATATCATATATGATGAAAGAAAGAATATCAGAAGAACTTCGTTGAACCAGAACTTTTTTCGCGGATAATTTTGGGCTGGAAGATGATTGTTTCCTGCAAAATAACAGAGGAATAGGCGGCAGCAGCTTCAGATGGAAGTTCGTTATATCCATCCGTTAGGTTGGTGTCGGGGGGGAAACTAAGCCCAACCTTGTAAAAGATGTGAGCACCCAGACTTGAGTGCAATTGGGCCTTAATAGTACTCTTCATTACTGTTGTGGGTTGCTTATAGTTAAAAAACAACCGATGGCTTTTCTTTCATTTTTTTTTTTTTTAAGTGAAGACTGCTGTGAGGCTATAATAATTAACTAATCTGTTAGCCCCACCCTGCCGCTATCCGATTAATTTATTTTAAAATGTAAAAAAAAAAAGAGCACGAAATTTTTTTTTCATCATGTCATTAAACATGATGAGTGAGTTAATTTAAAAAAATTTTTATTTGAACTCTTTATTTAATTTAAGTTTTTAATTAAACCACGTGGAATCTGACATGACTTAAAACAATTGATTTTATGAATCTAAAAATAATATGAATAACCAACAAAAATATAACTTAATTTTTTAAAAAACTTCAAAATAATAACTTTAAAAGAAATATTGAGACAAAGATATATTGGATCAACCTCAGCCTCACGATCAGATCATGAACTTTATTAGATTTAATAACCTGTTTTATAAATTTTTTTAATTATATTATAAAAATAAATGCCCCTAAAATTGCTAATTATTTTTCTACTTATGTTATTTGGCTATTATTGTTTTTAAAATAGTATTTATAAGAAAAAACACCCCTAAAAAACTTTTAGATATTAAGTTGATAGTTAATTTGGTAAAGTATAATATAATTTTATTATTTAAAATAATTAAAACTTTGGAGGATCGAGGGACACTAAAGCAAAAAAGCACTCTTTTTTCTTTTCTTTACCATTTATGAGCCAGACGTTTTAGAATTTTGATCCTTTAGATTTTTTTTGTCCTTTAATTTTTTAAAATTTTAATTTTAATCTAAAATTTTATTTTGATTACTTTTCAATACCCAATTTTGGTCCAAGATAATCTTTCCTTGCATCCTAGACGACAGTACGTGCATTGCCGGTCAATTGACTCGCAATAAAGCACAAGTCAACTAATCCGTTGTACGCAGGTGAACTGACTAGTTTTACCGACATCCCTTCCGAAAATAAGCACCCAATTCACAGTTATGTCAGAAGCATAAAGGTACTAAGGTAGTAGATCAATTCAACCCATTTAAAGGCACACCAAAAAGCATCCACACCACCACATAAACATCTCTATTCTTATTTATAAAACTTGTACATATATTTTATACTTTTTTTTTATTCGGGATGTTCAGGCCAGCTTACACGCACCACAACTAATCCTCAGACCCACTGAACACCCTGCAAGACCAGTAGACAGGTAAGATATCGCGAGGATGACAGGCGTGCAAATTGAAACTCGAACCTAGGAGGTAAAGGCAAGGAAACCTTGCCAAGACCGCTGGACCACAAGCCTCGATGCATAAAACACATCTTCAACCACACATAAGTTTTTTCCATATGATTTGGCAATTAAGTGCACCGCTAATTGCAAACAATTTCATGCTTAGACTATATGTTTTAGCTTTGATTTGAAATTTACGTATGGAAGTAATGAGTCGCATGTCACAAGAAGATAAATTGAACTGAATAACAAGAGATATGGAGATCTTTTTTCTATAATAATATTTTCAAATTAATTTAGAAACTAAATCCTCTCATTAGATGAGATTTTAAAGAGACATTATCTCGGTTGTATCATCTAGCAATTAACCCTATATAATACAAAGGTTAAGTTTATAAAATTAACTAAATACTAAATATATGCATTTTCATATATGATCACTTTAGATACTAAGATTTCTACGAGTCTAATCCATGACAAAAGCTTTTTATGATCAAATAAATTACATTTATTAGTTTAAGTAATTTTAGTATATAAAAGAAGGGGAAAAAAAAACAAAGACTAAAGAATAGACATAAATATTTGGAAGTTCTCTCAAATAAATTGAAGTCTATCAAAGAAATAAGAGATCAAAACCCTTTTCTTCAGTCAAATCAAATCAAGGAAGCAAATAATCAAAGTCTTTTCCTTCATCAAATCAAATCAAGCCAAATTTATACATCACACGATTAAATCTTTTGAGTTCGTGTTAATAATATTTGTCTTTATCAAATCAAATTAAGATCTCACATGGTTAAAACTTTCAAACTTATGTGAATAGCCTTCATCTTCATCAAATCAAGTTAAATATCTCACACGATTAAAGCTTTCAAATTCGTATGAATATCTTTTTATCCAAAGCAAGATCCAGATCTAGCTATTAATCAAAGGATTTGTGAATGTGAAAAGTACATCAATTTTCATCTTTTCTTGTAATCAATTTCATTATTGTAATTTGATCATAATTTTAATGTATTTTTAATACGCAAAATTATATATGTACAATCACTTAACAACATCAAGTCTTAGACATGAAAAAAAAATCATACTAAAAAGAAAGTACTAAAAATCTTATTGCAGCTATTAATAATGAATATCTAATAACTAGAGATAAATTCTTCAGCTTAGTTAACAACTTAAACTGACAACATAAACTTCTTAGCTGAAAACTAATTAACTCCTCTACTTTAATCCTCTACCTATCTAGAAAGGGAAAATAAAGAAGGTAAGTTAACCACAACCTAGTAAAGATAACTCCACACACACTATTAAGCCAAGAACAAGTAACACACACACACATTGCATTGACAATAATAAAATAGCTTAAAACAATTCAAAAAAATTGTTAATAGCTCACAGTTCATAAATACATGCCATAAAACAAGTTATTAATCCATGTTTTTCCTTGCATTCAATTCTATAACACATGACTTTACTCTTAGATCAAATTTCCACAACCATAGTGTACCTGTGACTAGGCCATTTATCAGCTATTTCTAACCAATTATTATAGCTCATTGACAAGTGTCATTGCCAATTATTATATAACCCATTGATGGACTATTAGAACTAGTTGTAGTGTCAATAACCCTACTCACTAAAGATCATTACTCCATTCATAGCCATGTGAGAACCATTGTGCAACTATTTGCAAATTCATTTCGAAACACTTTCTTTTATAAATTAGTTTATAAAACATTCTTATAAAAAATCTATGTTGTTCATTCGCAAACATCATATGTAAGCAAATCAATTTGAACAATACAAGTGCTTGATCTTCTTTTAAAGAATGTAATACATATAGTAAATGAAAAATACATAATTAAAAAAAATATTTATTTTGTTTAAAAATAATAAAGCGTGCAAAGATTTACTTACCTTCATTAGTTAAACAACCAAATTCTAAAATCTTAGCTTAAACAACCTATTTATAATTATATAACTTATTTAAGTTCCTCAAACACTTAAAAGAGTGTTTGAGATAAAGGTATAGTGAGGTGTGATGTGTTTTTTTTAATATACAACTCATTTAATGTACAAAAAGCTACCATCAAAAGCAAGTTTTTATTGCTTTTTACATGGGTCTCACAGGAAAAAAAATCACACCTCTGTCTCAAACATACTCTTAATCACATTAGCTTGTCACTTGCACACTGCCTAATAAACTAACCACATAACTCATAGAAAATTTAGAATTTCATTATGCTTTTTAGGTTGTAAACTAGTTCCAATTACCTTTCTATCCATATATGATTCACCAAGTAATTCATTTTATAGAATTTATAATAAGCCCCAAAATCATTCTTCGGTATTGCTGTTAAATAATCTGCATAACTTCTACTATTTTCACTATAACTATCTCTACAAAAATCAAATTAATACACCATTTATGGTGTTAGAAATTAGATAAAACAAGATTTTCCTAAATATAAAATTTGAGTAAATAATTGCATCTATTCAATATAGTTTCTAAGTTGAGTAGAAACCTCTATGAAACACTTAAACTCACAACTTCTCATTTTTATACTTAATTGTTAACCTAATACTTTTAGACCATTAAACAACTATTAAGCACCCTTCACACGTCTTACAACATCATAAAACCTACCATATTCATTATATTATGTTATTTATATAAATATCATTTAAATTTATTTAACTTTATACACCTTTCATATAGAAAAAAAAACCTTAATCAATCCAAGACCTTTCTAAATAAAAAAAAATTCATATTTCTTATATTGAAATCTAGAAAATAAAAATAAAATTTCAATATGCAAAAGTTAATTTATTTCTCAACTTTTTTCTGCACCTATCAAAAAAATATACGACTCTCATTATTTTAAACTATCTTGAAGATTATAAAACTAGGGTAAATAAACTTTTTAAACTTTTTTCTTTTATATTAATATAGGACTACATGTGCCAATATTTGTTTTTGTAACTAATCCAAAATAAATTATACTCTAGCTCAAAAAAACTAATAAAATTATACCAAAAATAATTTGGTATTGCAAGCATGGTCTAATATATTTAGAAAAAAACTAATAAATTCTTCTATATATTTACCCAAATTTGAACTTTAAAAAAAATAATTCTTTAACTATCAAAATAATATTATATTAATGTAAGACCAGGTCAACTGAACTAAATAGTAAAACAAAAACAAACCCTCTTGTTTCTAGAGCTAAGCAAGAGACATCCAATAAATATGTCTACCAAACATACCCCAAAGTCATAGGCCTCTTAATTCGCAGCAATCCCTTTCTGCTCTCACCCTCCCTTCTCTCTCACCCTTCCTCTCACCGCTCAAAACCTAAGAACAAACAAGAAATGGGAGACGCTTTCTGTTCAGATTGTAAGAGACACACAGAGGTAGTATTCGACCATTCAGCAGGAGACACAGTATGTTCAGAGTGTGGTCTTGTCCTAGAATCTCACTCGATCGATGAAACATCAGAGTGGAGAACTTTTGCGAATGAATCAGGAGATAATGATCCAGTTCGTGTTGGTGGACCAACTAATCCTTTATTAACAGATGGTGGTCTTTCTACTGTTATTGCTAAACCTAATGGTGCTTCAGGAGAGTTCTTGTCCAGTTCTCTTGGTAGGTGGCAGAATCGTGGATCCAATCCTGATCGTGGGTTGATTACCGCTTTTAAAACTATTGCTACGATGTCTGATAGGTAAACTTATCTTTTATTTTTTCTTATGTTTTTGTGGGTTTTGCTTTATTTGATTTATTGTGAAGTTGTGGAGGTGTTTGGATGTGGTTGGTTGAGGTTAATGAGTTAAAGTTTATGAATTTTATTGATGGGCTGTTTAGATTTTTGATTTAGATGGGTAAGGAAATATAACTCTTGGATGTTGAATTTGGTGGGTTTTGATTGGTTGCACTGTTAATGGAATTAGTTTATGCTTTGAGTCTGCTGTTAGGTTGGTGAAATTGGAACTGGAGGGGCACAGTAGTGATGGTACAAATGCAAATTCAACAATAAATGACCTATTTTGATTTGATCATAGATGGATATTGACTGGAAGTGCTGAAATTTTTGAATGATTTGGTTGTTTCTACTAAAGGCAATCCAATGGAAAAATTCTATCTTGCATCTTTTGAAAGAAAGAAATTAGGATTAAAGCTCAGTTTCAGTTGAATTAGTGGAATATGCCACTAGTTGCGAGTTTGTTGAAATGGTTGTGGAAATAGCTGTTCCAATTTGATTTTGTTTATGCCTTATAATGCAAGGGTGTTTTTTGTTCCTCAAGAAAGTTCTACTTTTTATATATGGCAGTTCCAACTTTTTAATTGATTTGAGGTTGACTGTAATTGGAGTTGTGAATCCATTTGATTTTGACAATTGATGTAAGTTCATGACTTCACTGATTGTTTGGTGGTTTTGGTTTGTGTGATTAGATTTGGACCTTTGTTGGTTGTTTGTATTGGTGTTGTGTTTGTGAGTTGATTTTAGATGAGGAGGGAACTGAATTTAGATCCCACATTTGGTGTGATTTTGATGTTGTAGCAGGGGTTTGATTGGCTGTGATGTTAAGGAGATTAGGTGATGGTTTGATGCTGTGGTTGCTTGATGGATTGGTCTTTTAGGAACTTAATAGTGATAAGAGATGCGAATTCATCCCCAAGAAGGAATTTTTTGATGCGAGGCAGAATGAATATTAATATAAATTGATAAAGTTTCAAGTCAGAAGGAACAAGATTATCTTGCATCTTGATAGGCATCTCTGGATTTGAATTATGAGTTATTAGTAGAAGTTGACTTGAGTTTCCAGCTTGATTATGTTGGTGCCTTTTAAGGCTGTGTATGCTTCATGCAACAAAGTGATAGTCTTTGTAAAGTGATATCATTATGTTACTGAATTCTCACTCTCTATTATGTACATACATTTTATGCCAAATGATGTTTATGAAAAAATACACTTTTGCAAAGTCGTTGCTAATGTGTGATATTTATGTTTCAGGTTGGGCCTTGTTGCAACTATCAAGGTATTCACACTTGATTTTAATATATTGATATTAAACTGATGGTTTCAACAGTGTCTTTTCTGAAAACATCCTTGCATGAATATGGAAATAAACCCTTTACTATCATGTAATAAATGTTGTCTTGTTACTTAGTGTATTATCAGGTAACTAGCCATGTATATCATTCCAATCAGATTTGTCCTTCCCCAGCGTTCATAAATGTATAAGCACATTCTTATGGAGTTATGATATATGAGAATATTCTATAAATTCTATGGCTTGATTGGAATAAAGTGACAGGTTTTTGTAAACATGATTAATCTCTTGTAAAATGATGAAATTATGGCATAGGAGATACAAAATAAATTTTATTCGCAATGCATCATCCGTGAATGAAATTTTTTTTTGTATTGATTGTAAATAGAGCTGCAGAATATTTGTCTTTACAGTTTAATTGAAAAGGCCTAATCTACTCAAATCAAGCATGAAATTCAAAGATTTTGATAACTGTTCACTCTTCTCATCGAAGCAAAAGGAGACTCATTCATCTGGGGGGGGGGGGAGTGAGTTAAGGGAGATGAGATAGCATATTGTTATATACTTTTATTGCCAAGCTTATTGAGAAATTATTTGGCATAATTCTCATGTAGGTATCTAAACTTACAATGAATAGATCAATCACAAACATCAAAAGTGCTTCCCCATCTTTTGCTCTTACGAGGAGGGGAAAAAGATGAAGGGAGTGGGTTGTGAAGGCATCATGTTTATTGGAAAACCATAAATATGGTTTGAAATGTTCAATTTGGATGCTTTTCTTGTTTGGTTGTTCATGAGAACTTCTGTAATGTTTCTTTTGTTTTTCTTTTTTGCTCCTCTGGTGATGCATTTTTCATAATATTGAAGGATCGGGCCAATGAGATCTACAAGAAGGTGGAAGATCAAAAGTCCAGTAGAGGAAGGAATCAAGATGCTTTATTGGCTGCTTGCCTCTACATTGCTTGTCGACAGGAAGACAAGCCCCGAACTGTAAAGGGTATTGTCTAGCATTCTTTTAACATATGGATTTTTCCTGATTTAATCTTTCCCCAAGTGTTTGAACTTCCCTGAACCTCTGAATTTCAACTAGAAATTTGCTCTGTCGCCAATGGAGCCACAAAGAAGGAAATTGGCCGAGCAAAAGAATATATAGTGAAACAACTGGGTTTGGAGACTGGTCAGTCTGTGGAGATGGGAACTATACATGCTGGGGATTTTATGGTGTGTTTTTTTCCCATTAAATTTACTGTGTTGGTTTTATTGTTTATTTACAGGGAGTGTTCCTTATTGTTCAGATGCAAATATGGGTTTTATCTGTATTATTAGCCCCATTGTTATTAACATCAGCCTCAACTTGATCTGCAGAGGCGTTTCTGCTCCAATCTTGGAATGTCTAATCATACAGTTAAAGCTGCCACAGAAGCTGTTAAAACGTCAGAACAGTTTGATATAAGGTATTTACAAGTTTCTCACATTACCTCTACTTTTACTAGAAAAGTGATGGTTTTCTCTGTTTTGCTCATTTTTGTTGTTCATTCATCATTTCTGTTTAATAATTGTTGCAAGATCCATAAACTTTAGAATAAGAAGAAATAGTTCAAAGACCAGGCAAAGAAAACACTCTTTACATCTTTGTTTTATTAACCTTTTGGATCAATCTAAGTTGTTCAACAAATATAGCCACTCTTTATAATCCCTTCTAATGCTTGCAGGAGGAGCCCTATATCAATCGCAGCAGCAGTCATCTATATAATTACTCAGCTTTCAGATGACAAGAAGCCTCTTCGAGGTTTTGATCGTTTTGAACTCTTTTTTATCAAGTGGAAACAAATGATTCATTGGTGGATAGAATCAGATATTTCTGAAATAACCCTATTCTATCAGTTTTATTTAGACAAACCTTTCAGCATTGTTGATTTTAAACACCGTTAGACATCTTCTCACTTATGTTTCGGTATTTTAGCTGCCTTGAGTTTCAATTCAAAGATATGCTTTCAACTGATAGTAGCTTGGATGCAGATATTTCACTAGCAACTGGAGTTGCCGAAGGAACAATCAGAAATTCCTACAAGGATCTTTATCCCCACGTGTCAAAGATTATACCATCATGGTATGCCAGCGAGGAAGATTTGAAGAACCTTTGCGGTCCTTGAATAATACAGTGAAAATTACCGGGAAGAAAAACCCGTTTGATTTGATCTGGAAGCCTCCATCTAGGATGTAATTAAGAAACTGTTGAGACATACAGGGGATGCACAAGTCCTCTCGTTCTTTTTTATTTAATTCCGCAGTCAACAGTACCGTCAATTCAGGGATAGGAAAGAAAGGAAAAAAAAGAGAAGAAATAGCAATCAATTTTAATTTATGCTCAGCAATGACAACAATTTTAATGTAATTTTGATGTGTATTAATATTCAAATGGTAAACCCACTTTTCAATTCATTTCTTTTTGTGTTGAACCATCTGATTCTTGCATCAGTTAATTGTGATTACTCATTGACCTTTGATCATTCGAAGATGTGTCTGTTTCTGATTGGGATTACTCAGTTGACATGATATGTCACAAGAGAAGATGAAAGAAACACTTCCGCCCCAGTTTGAGTTTCCCTGTGTCAGCTCTGTCCATGGTGAAGGGGAAAGAGAAGGAAAGAAAAGGAAAGTGGAAGTAAAGAAAACGTCTATCTATGTTACAAATGAAGTTGGCAAAAAGAAACGAAAAGATAAAACTAAGGTGTTTCCCCGTTTTCTGCTTGTTGAATTACTACGACTCTTTTCTAAACAATTTTAAAAAGATTTTTATTTTTATAATTTTTTTATATATATGATATTATTATTATTATAACTATCATATCACCATAATTATTATTTTACCACTAATGTCCCTACATTTTCATAATTACGATCACCATTATCATCATAATACTAATATTATTATCATGATAATATCATTCTTTATTTTCACTGTTCCTTCATAACTCACCACATTTTATTTTAATATTATGATTATCGTCAACTCCACAATCACTATTATTATAGAAAACTTTAATCATGTGGTGTTTTCATTCTAACAATTCACAATGATATTTTTTTTCTTCTTAATTTAGTCCTTAAATTTTGTTTCACTTCAATTGCATCATTTTTATGTCTATATTCATGACCAATTGAGGGAAAAAATCGAAATTGAGGAGACCAAAATGTAAAATAAGGAGAAAATGAGTTATAATTTTAGAAATGGGGTGAAAAGTTCACTTTGATCCTTTTATTTTTTAAATGATAACTTTCGATTCCTCAATATTTCAAAAACGCAATTATGTACAAAACTTCTTCTCTTTTTTTTCTTTCAATTCTAGTTTGAGAAGAGAGAAAGAAACTAGTTAGATTCCGGTTATAGAAAGTGAAAGTCTCGATTGATACCAATTCCAGTTACGAAAAATATCAATTGTGTTGTTAACAAATTTCATTTGTGGAGAAGAGTTCTACCTAGGTATTCTTTGGCCTTGCCATCATCTGAGATGGTAGATTTGAGCTTGAAAATTTTTTATTTATTATTTTGGGTCAATTTTAGATTTTTAGGTATTTTAAGGTCATTTGAGGGTATGAATGAGTTTGTCAAGGTGCATAGAGTATTTTATAGGTGTTTTGGGTAAAAAAATAGGTTGAAAATGAAGTTTTTTTGCCAAAAAAACCATGACCCAAATTTCCAATGATCCTTTAGTTGCTTGAAACTGGGCCAGTAGGCAACTTATTTATTATGTTTTTGTAAATGTCATCCATCCATTGAAAAAAATAATTCAAAGTTAGTCCAACTATATAGACTTGGATTAAAAGTCCATCCTAACTCCTATTAACATTTTAACATTAGTATCTTGTAATATAAATTTCAAATCAGATAACCAAGGTTTCTTTCTACTAACATTTATAACAAAATTAATATGTTTAAATTATGGATAACATGTCTAATAAAGCAATGCATATAAGATTTATATGTCAACTCCCATAATGTTGAAAATTATTTTGGTTAGTTGCTACAATATTTCAATTAATCAGGTTTGTAACTCAAGACGTAAGTAATGATTTGCAAGTATAACTTATTGGCCTAAACAATAGAAATCTATGACACTAAAAACTTTTTGAAAACTTCATATATTCCATTTTGACAATTTTGAGAAAACAAGAAATGACTTAATGATATTTATGGATGTGTTATAGCCATTACATACATTTTTAATTTCTAATTTTCAATTTACTCCACCTCCTTTGTTAATGGCTACTGCATTCTTTAATATTAGTGGCTGCCTTCTTCTTGTAGGTGAACTGCTGGTGTATTTTGATGACTTTTGGGCAATGATTACACACTTAGAAAGTAAAGTTCATACTTTTAACATCTGATTTAAACTTGACTCTTTTGACTTAATCATTCCAAACATGTTCTATATTCTTGTATATCATACTTGAATGATTTTATAAATATGTCAGTAAGTTGATCATAAGTTATGCAAGATACCAACTCAATTTCTTTATTTTTCACATGTTCTTTGATGAAATGGTATCGAGTGTCAATGTGTTTGCTTCTTTTATAGTATGCTGGGTTCTTTTCTAAAGCAATCACATATGTATAATTATATAAGATTTTCTTATGGAATTTTTGAAAAACTTTAATAGGTTCCTCGACCAATTACCATGACATGTAACTGATCTAGCAACAACATACTCAGCTTCATATAATAATAGTGTAAAGAACCAAGTAAATGATGTCTCCCATGAAGAATGTGAACCTAGTTATGCCTTTTTTTTTTATCCAAGTCACGTCCCAAATCAGTATCAGTGTAGCCAATAAACTTGAAATCTTCACTTTGTGTGTAGAACAAACTATTATTAAGAGAACCTTTTATAAACCAAAGAATCCTTTTAATTGTATTTAGATGAGATTAGTTAAGGGTCTTCATGTACCTGTTAATTAGCCTAACTTTATATGGTTTATCTAGTATAATATAAGTCAAGTACCTAAAGATTTTAATGACACTTTTGAAATATATAGGATGTATATCTCTTTTCACATTATTTTTTAAATCTAATCTTGATTTAACTGAAGTTGTCAAAGAGTTATACTTTTCCATTCCAAACTTCTTTATAATCTCTTTTGCATAGTTGTATTGGGAGATCGAGGTTTTTCTTTTTTTGCTTTATAGAACTTTTCTGCTAAGGAAATGAGTTATCTGGCTTATATTTGACATCTTAAATTCATTGACCATGCTTTTCTCGAAAGCACCAAACATATCTGGATTGTTGCTAATGAATATTAAATCATCAACATATAAGCAACCAATCAAAATGCTTTTATTTGACTTCCTCTTCATATATAATGCATATTTATAGGACACTTTTCAAAATCATTCTTCATGAAATAATCATCGATCCTAGTATTCCATGCACGCAGAGCTTGCTTTAACAAATATAAGGCTTTCTTTAGCTTATACAATAAATTTTTATAACCTTTCTTTATCTATCTAGATGACTGATCAATATTGATTTTTTCTTCAAGGACCCCAATTAGATATTTTGATTTAATGTGCATCAGGTAAATTTTTCATTGTAATATACAACTAGTGAAATCAATAATCTATTGGCCTTAAATATGGAAACTAGGGAAAAGACTTCATTATGGTGAGTTTTTTTTTTTTTTGCTTGCACCCTTTTATGACAAGCCTAGCCTTGTATCTTTGAACTTCTCTTTAAGCATTCTTCTTTGTCTTGTAAACTTACTTGAATTTAATGGTCTTGTGTGTTTTTTAAAAGAGTAGTCAACTTCCATGTGTTGTTCTTTTTAACAGATCTAATTTCCTCATTCATTGCACTATTTTATTTTTCTTATTTGTTAACTTCTTGAAAACTAACTCGGTCATAACTCGTCTATAGATAAAATAAACTGTACTCATCACCCTGTATGAGTTTTGTATCCTCATTAAATTATTCCAAGTTTTAAACCTTTCTTGGTCTCTTGTCAAAAAAAATTTTTAGTGCCAAGTGTGGAGTCTTATGCATTTGTGTTGAAGGATGAACTCCTTTGGGTTCTTCTTCTATTAATTGAGTTAGTTTCTCTTCTTCAATAGTTAATTCTGTATTTCTAGAAGATTCAGTGTGATCCTATCTTTATAATTCATTTTTTTCTTAAAAATAACATCTTTATTATATAACACTTTATTGGTGATGAGATTGTACAACATGCATTGTATTATTCTATCACCGTGTCGAATCAAGAAAAAATTATCCCTTTTATCTTCAAGTTTAGTTCTTTTCACACTTGGAATTTTGGCGTATACAATACATCTAAAAACTTGAAGATGACTCATACTTGGCTTAATGAGTGCTCTATACTTCATATGAAATTTTATTATTTAAACTTCTATGGGATATTAATTGAATAGATAAGCTTTACATGAAATTGCTTCATCCTAAAAACATTTGGGCAATGACTTTTCCTTTAACATGATTTTAGTCATGTTATGGAGTGTGTGATTCTTTCTCTTAGCAACATCATTTAGTTGAGAAGTGTAGGTTGGAGTGTACATATGCTTAATTCCTCTCTACTTGAGGAATTCTTTAAATTTTCTTGCTTTGTATTGATCACCTTGATATGATTAAAGCAATTTGATTTGGTAGCCACTATTTTTTTTAACAAAGGCTTTAAACTTTTTAAAGTTATCGAATACCTTTGATTTCCTTTTCAAAAAACACACCCAAGTTCTTTTATTATAGTTGTTAATGAAAGTGAGGAAATATTACTTTCTTCAATTTAATTTTATATTTAATGGACCACACATATCAGTGTGTATTAACTTGAGTGCTTAGTTCCTCCCTAATTTGCTTCATTTTCAAAAACATTTAGGTGCAACTTACTAGGGACACATATTTTATAAAGCTCATTCCGATGATGAATGTTTGGAAGACCTTTCACCATCTTCTTGCTTTCAAATTATTTTAGACTTTTAAAATTACATTGTTCATATCTGAGATGTCATAAACAATCTTTATCATTAATAATGCTTCTTATACACTTTGGTATATTATAATGAATAGTGAGTGAAAGCATCCTGTTCTTCTCCATCTTCACTCGAGTAATCAACTTCCCTTGAGTATCTACAAGTGTCAAGTACATATCCTTTAATTTGATTTGATAACCTTCTCCATTAAGTATCCAATACTGGATATATTTGTCTTTATTTCTGGAAATAATAGACATTAGAAATGAAAGCATGATCTCCATACTTCTTCTTGATTAGAACATCTCCTCTCTCTCTCAAACTAGGACTTTAGAGAGATCATCTAATGATATCTCTCATTGAACTTTATTATCAAATTCAAAGAATAAGTTCTTTTATCAGAATATAAGATTGTTTTTTTTTTTTTTTTATCATCAGATAAGGATACTTTAACTTCCTTAGATAATACATCTTTGAAACTATCTTCCATGATATCCAAGACATCTTGAAAACCTAGTAGGCCTCTCATATGAATGCATCGATTGTCATAATTCTCTTTTATCAATTTCAGGATGAGCACTTGTGTGGTTTCGTAGGCCATTGATTTTGACTTTATTAAAACAAGTCCTTATAAATGAAGTTTTGAAAAAAAAATGATTTTGTCAATGAGTCTAGAAGAGTTTATTTTGTTAGGTAGAATTGTTCTGTAATTTTTAGAAATTTTAGGGTTACTTTTGAAATTTTAGAAACTTTAGGGTTTGTTATAAAATTTATGAAAGGTTTTGGGTTGTTTTACAAATTTCAAAAACTTTAGAGGTTGTTATAAAATTTATAAAACTTTTAGAGTTTGTTGTAATTTTTTAAAATTTGGACTAGTTGTCTTCTCCAATGACAATGATTTTTTTCTGAAAAAACTTTGGTAGGCTTTTGGAAGCTCGTTTGAATTTCATTTGGGTTGATATTTCATTTGTTGTGATTGTTCCTTTGAGTACTTTTCAATGGTTTATTCAAAAAATATTTTTGAACACTTTGATTTATAGGTAAAAATCAAGAACACATTCTATTTTTTATTCTTAGGTTTTGATACCACTATTGGATGGAATGGATTATTGAGGTTACTAGTGGTGCACCTCCAAGAGAGTAAAATTTACATAAATAAAAACTAAATTTAGAATTATTTTAAACACATATAAGATTACAACTCCCTCACAACCTCTCTTTCTCTTTAACTCTTCTTTATTTTCTTGATCACTCCTCACATCTAAATACTCGGATTACATGCATATTTATAGGAAAACAAAGACACTAAAAAATGTCATTGCTTATATTACTTTTTCTTTTTCATTTCAACTATTATTGTACCTACTTCAGCTCCTTCATTAATGACTATTACATTCTTCAATATTAGTGGTTGTCTCCTTCTTATAGGTGAGCTACTAGTGAGTTTTGATGACTTCTGGCAATGGTTACACATTTAACAAGTTAAGTTTATACTTTCAACAAATGTCATTTCAAACTTATCTTTGTTTAAAGGAATAAAAATTATGAGGCTGAAGAGAAGTAATGAAAGGTTGGCTGGTATGGGTGTAGTGATTGTAGAGTTACGAAGAATTTGGTAGTCATGTAAGGTGAAGAGAGAGAAAAGAGAGATAAGAGAAATATAAGGAGAAGAAGAAAAGGGGAAAAAAGGAAATAAAAAGAAAAAAAATATAGAGATAAATTTGAAAGAAAAAGGTGCCACAAGTAAAAACTAACCATACTTTGTTTTCTTTAGTTTTTAATCCAGTGATATGAAGAAGAGTCACATACATATGTAAAAAGATATAATAAACAAAAAAACTTTATAAGAACATAGCAAACCGAATTAATATGGTACAAAAACATTTTTCTGCTTTAATTCATAGAAAAAAGCATCTCTTTAATTACATTATACATTCAATCTTAGTAATCAAGAAGAGAAAAACAAATAACACTTAAATTCACTCCAATTGTTTATATTTATTAACCTCTATAAAATTCAAAAAAAATTGATCAACATAAGTTAATTTTAACCATTTTTTCTCATTATTTTTTTAATTTAAAATATTAAGTTATAGAAAAAATAAAATTTAATTATAATTTTTATGTTTTAATAAAAATAAAAGAAAAAAATTAAAAATATGTAAAATTAACTAAAAAAACTTGTGAGACTAATATTAAAATCATATTAGCAATATCTTGTTCCTTTCTTTTTTCTTTCTTCTTTTAAAAATATAATCAATATTTCTATAAATCAAGCATTCACTTTATGATTTAATGTCATCTAAAGCAAACAATGATTTAAATTAGTGCCTTCTAAATCAATGTTTGATATGTTGGTCTCATACAATTTTTATTAGTTATGTTAAATTAGACCATCCTCAAGCTCTTTATTTGTTTATACATCTAATTAAAAAAAAAATAGTTGACTTGGTCCACGAACTTAAGGTTGCCTTTGTTTAGTGTTTTAGGATAGAAGTGATGTAAACATGTTTGGTTGAAGGAACAAAGATAAAAATATAAAAATAAATATATTTCTAAGATAGTTTTGGAGTGAATTTTTATCCTATCAAATTGAAAAGGACAAGTAAGACATGTCTTCTTTATCCCAATTGTCTTCATCTCTTTGTCGCATGATACTAACCATTCATTGTATAATAATTATGATTAAAAAGTAAGTAATGTAAAGTAACCAAATGGAAGGCTTATGGGAAACCAATTTATGGTCATTGTATTATATATTAAATCATGTTTGAATGAGTTAAAATAAAAAGAAAGGTGCTAATTGTATACAAGAAAAAAAAATCGATAAATATCTTATTTAATAGGATGAGTGGATTCAATAAGTCTAATGGGTGGATTTTTCTAATAGTCATCATGGAAAGGTTTTTTAGTGAAATTAGCATTACTCAATAAGTAAATTCTAATATGAGAAGGTTCCTATATAAAAAGGTTCATATTTGTGTTTAGAATCCTTGTTTATTTAGATTAGGTTAGATTGATCTTATTTTTATCTTATAATCTCTTTATATATATAAGAGACATGTATGCATAATTTAATGATGAATAAGAGAAGGGAGGTTTAAAATACTTTATATGTGTCTTATTTTTTAACAATTAATATCATACCGTGTTAAAAGAAGACTATTTACTTATTTTGTTATATTTTCACATTGTAATCTAGTAGTTTTTGAAGATGTTGTAAAATAATTAAAGTGTAAAAAGGCTATGGATAATGACATTAATGTCATCAAAAGAAACAATACTTAAAAGTTAATGGAGCATCCAAAAAGACAAAAGATTATTGACATGAAATAAGTGTTCAAGATAAAGTTAAAGGAAAATGACAAAGTCGACAAGTATAAATCATGCCTAATAACCAAAGGTTATATGCAAGCATACATTATCAATTACAAAGAAGTTTTTGCTTAAATTATAAGACATGACACAATTAGATTGATTGTTGCTTTGGTAGCTCAAAATTCATTATTTATCTTATAGTTGGATATAAAATCAGCTTTTTTACACAAAGATCTACAATAACAAGTATTTGTTTATTAATCTTCTGATTATATGAAATTAGGTGATGGACAAGGTATATAAGTTTTTAAAAAAGCTCTATATAAGTTGAAGCAAACTCCAAAAGATTGATATAGTCATATAAAAGCTTATTTTTTTAAAAGAAGTTTTTAAAAAATGTCCATATGACTATATTTTTTTTATTAAAATTAAAAACGGAGGAAAAATTCTTTTTGTATGTTTATAAATAAATGATTTAATTTACACTAGAATGAAAGAGCCATATTTGAAATTTTAAAAGGTTCATAATGACTAAGTTCAATATGTCTAATCTTAAGAAAGTTATATTATTTTCTTAGCTTTGAAGTGGTTTAATCTACTACTATAATTTTTATTTCTCAAAAGAAATATGTTTAAGAAATTTTAGATAAGTTTCAAATAAAGAATTATAATTTAGAGTATATACTAACTGAGTTTGATTTGAAACTAGATAAAGATTATGAAGGAAAGAAAGATGATAACATTCTTTACAAGAAGATTGTAAGAAGTTTAATGCATGTAACAATAGACATAATATATTTAGTAAATCTTATCAGTATATACATTAAGAAACCAACAAAGATACATGTTTTAACTATTAAAAGCATAGTTTTTAAACCTGGTCCGGTCCAAGGTCCGGGTTCCGGGTTTTGACCGGGTCAATCTCTTTTTCTAAAAAAATTCAAAACGGTGTCGTTTTAGTAAAAAAAACAAAAGTCAACGAGTTGCAACCAGGTTTTGACCGGGTTTTGCCGGGTCAACCCACCGGCTGGGCCGGGTCACACCGGGTCATGATTTTTCCTATTTTTTCTTCAATTCGGCCCAATTCCAGCCCCAGGTCGACCCGCTGGGCTGGGCGGTTTTTCAAAACTATGATTAAAAGGATATTTTGGTACGTGAAAGCACTATATGCTTTGGTTCGTTCTATAAGAAGAGAGAAAAGTCAAACTTGATTAGTTTTATTTACAGTGAATACAGGAGATTAAGACAATAGAAGAAAGACTTCAAGTTAGGAATTAGCAAATTGGTGTCGTTGCATAAGATGAGGAGCATCAATTCACTCTCATTCAATGGTTGCATCAATTCGGCTCTAATAGCTACATGAATGGATTATTAGACCAGGCCTGCAGCTTTCTCGTTATTCAAAACGAGTACATATGGGCATAGTGTTGTTTTCCAAAGAGACAACATCATCAAACAAGAACATTGTAGAGCAAATGCCACTTCATTTGTTTGTTAGTTTGCTTGGTCTTCGGTCCAGTCTTCTTGTTTTTCAAGCATTGTATAGCTAGATGCCGGTAGATGGACATTGCGACTGATTAATTTAATGAAATAGGTAACTTTCTAGAGGTAAAAAAAATGAAAAACAAGAAAAGGTTAATGCGAACAATGTTTTCTAAACAATGAATATATGCAGTTTTTCTCCTATATATTTTCCAATTCCATATAAGGCTATTGCTACTTTCATTTTTCATACACGAAAGCACGTTTCTCCCTTAGTTATCAATCTCAAATAATTTGACAACTTTTATTGACGACAAACACAGCATTATCAATTTCATATTCTACTCATAATCCCAACCACCCTAGTCTCTATATAAAAGCCCATCCCCTAACACAACAGCATCATACGAAAACACATAAAATCTATACCCAGAGCCATTTCAAACATCTTCCACCCTATGGCTAACCAACAAGACCCACCAAGCCACGGCATAAATGACCTCACAAAACAAGCACAAGTTGTTGTGGTCATGGTGCCCCTTCCAGCACAAGGCCATCTTAACCAGCTCCTCCAACTCTCTAGGCTCATCCTATCCCACAACATCCCGGTCCACTACGTTGGCGCCACCACCCACAATCGTCAGGCCAAGCAGCGCGTACACGGTTGGGACCCAAACGCCGCTGCAAATATCCATTTCCATGATATCGAAATCCCTCCTTTTCATTGCCCCCCGCCCGATCCAAAAGCCAAAATCAAATTCCCTTCTCACTTACAACCAGTCTTCAACGCCTCATCTCAACTTACCGAGCCTGTTTCTATGCTTTTACGTGCACTTTCTTGCAAAGCAAGAAAGGTTATTGTAATTCATGACTCTTTAATGGGGACTGTGATTGAAGAAGCTCGTTTCCTCTCGAATGCCGAGTCTTACACTTTCCATAGTGTGTCTGCTTTTGCTATTTCCTTGTATGAATGGGAACTAGAAGGGAAGCTTATAGAGGAAAATGAGTTGTTTCCACGCGATACTCCTTCTCTAGAAGGGTGTTTTACTGATGAGTTTGCGGATTTCGTTGATTGTCATTATAATAAGTACCAAAAGTTTAACACTGGCTGTGTTTACAACACTTGCAAATTGGTAGAATCTGCTTATTTGGATTTTCTTGAGAAAGAAACCATTAAGGAAGGCATTAAGCATTGGGCACTAGGGCCTTTCAATCCTGTGACAATACCAGAAAGATCAGAAAGCTCAAAAAAGCAGCATTTTTGCTTGGAGTGGCTTGATAAACAAGCAAAAAACACGGTAATTTACGTGTCTTTTGGGACAACGACCACCTTCGATGATGAACAAATCAAGGAGCTGGCAATTGGGTTGAGAGAAAGCAAGAAAAAGTTCATATGGGTTCTAAGAGATGGTGATAAAGGAGATGTTTTCAATGGAGAAGAGAGAAGAGCTGAACTGCCAAAAGGGTATGAGAATTCAGTGGATGGGATAGGACTAGTGGTGAGAGACTGGGCACCCCAACTAGAGATTTTAGCTCACCCGGCAACAGGAGGGTTTATGAGTCATTGTGGATGGAATTCTTGCATGGAAAGCATTAGCATGGGAGTGCCAATTGCGGCTTGGCCTATGCACTCGGATCAACCAAGAAACACAGTTCTAATAACAGAAGTCCTCAAGATTGGAATTGTCGTTAAGGATTGGGCTCGACGAGATGAGATTGTAACATCTAAGATTGTTGGAAGTGCTGTGAATAGGCTAATGGCATCAACAGAAGGTGATGAGATGAGAAAGAGAGCAGCAGAAATGGGGGAGTCCGTGCGAGGATCCGTGGCTGAAGGTGGAGTTTCTCGTATGGAGATGGAATCCTTCATTGCTCATATCACTAGGTAATTAATTAAATTCAATTAACCCTGTTTTAGTCATCATCATGTGAAATTATCATGGCTATCAAATCTGAATTACAATAAAATGAAGGCAGGTAAGTCCATGAAATGTTGTCCTTGTACTCGTTGGATTGTCATGAAATATTTATATTCTACTGTTTTTGCTTATAAAGGAGGAGAAAAAAATGCTGACTGTTTTATATAGATTAACCTATTCACCCATCGTCTATGAGTGATTATACATTCACTAAGAATAGTTTGAGCGATTCCATCATATTTATGTTGGAATTAAAGTTGATAGGATCTTTCAATTAAATTGAATCAAAAGACACTACTTAAATGTTGGATTGGATGTTTCCATGTTTAGGCGTGTTTGTTTACACAGCTACTGTTGTTTTTAAAGTAAACCGCAACCTTAAACGTTTGGTAATAAAAAAACCATGATTTATTATTCATGTGGAGTCGGTTAAAATGAGTTAAAACTGCAGGTTTACAGAAAGCAGTAGAGAGCTGCTTTTTGCAAATATGTGGAATGCAATGAAGGGTGACTTCATTGTTCACGTGAACAGTGGAGTCACTCTCCACTGTTCTTGTTACTGTTCCGGACCGACCGAGTCCAGTCCAAAGCTAAATATATTAAACCGGGTCCGACTCGGTTAAAAAAATTCAATTTTTATTTTTTTAATTGTGTGTTATTCGAAAAATTAGAAGGAGATCGTTTGACGACACAGTATTTGTAGAATTTGATCGCAATCCTAATTTTGTTCTTAATGATATTTTTACCTGATATTGTTGTACGCTTAATAAACCATGAAAAATATAGTCCTTGTTGGATAGATTTCGTACATGATGAAATTGCACATAGTTTAATAGAATAATAAAAAATATTTGATATCAATATTATTTATTTCATGATGTAATAACAGTAGTTAAATCTACAATATTTAAATTAAAACTCATTAATATATATATATATATATATATATATATATATTAATTATTTTGTAACCTTAATTTGAAAAGCATTTTTTTAACTAAACACATTAAATTACTTTTTGTTCAACCTTAATTTCAATCACAGTTAAACAAAACATATATTTTTCCAAATCAACCTTAACTAAAAATACTTTTTATAAAATAATTTTTTTTCAAACTACAACCACAACAGCTATACAACAGCTATCATAATACATTTTAACTCATAGTGGAATTTTTCTTATTAACTAGACAAAGAGAGAGAAAATATAAAAAATTATTTTACCATGACTAGATTACCCTAATGTGGCCGGTTTATCATGGAATTTGGTTCTTGTTGTAGAAAAAAATCAACCAAATACAAGTACGGTCATAGAAAGCAATGCCTGTGCCCCTGAGAAAATTAAGGACAAGGGAAAGTGTTTCCCTCCTAATTAATTGCAACAAAGAAGGATATTCGTCCTCTTGATGACACAAGCGTTATGGAACAAATAATTTGCCAGGAAGGAAAAGAGTCGAAAAGTTCTAATTGAGAACTAATTTAACGACTAATCTACTACAGAATCTAGCAAGCTCATAATTAATTAATCTAGTTTCAATGGATATTACACATCAAACAAAATTATTGGGGAAAAAAATTCAATATATAGCGTAAGATCAACACACACATGCATATGACCCGCCCACCACTTGCGTACACTATTAAAAATAATTGTTTCTGAAGACTTCTTCTGAGATTACGTCTCAAAGCTTCGTACTCCTACTATATATATATATATATATATAAAACTTAATTTTTATCTATTTTATATATAAAAATCATTTATAATAAGAAAAACAACAAACACAATAGCAAAGACAAACTTAAGTGGCCATTGCCGCGCTGCTTGCTTCATCTCATACGTTTTGGTTTAAAAAAACGATGACATCCCAAGAAACCTTAATTTTACATAAATTAACCACATTTTCTTAGCTTGACCACCTCAACTTTTGTAAATTGACATTTATTATACTTTATGTACTAAAAAACTTCGGATGCTACGTATCTCGTTTGCTGTTGATGTTGCTATTTAATTTTTAACTTTATTTTGAAAACAAATTTGAAAACAAAATGAAAAAAGGGATTAAAAAAATCTCGTTTGCTGTTGATGTTGACATTATATATATATATATA
>Ga0325411_1001539_pt1 | contig 25755 bp, 12 predicted proteins | sample PopdelMetagenome_13_FD_206181 | JGI IMG/M metagenome (GOLD analysis project Ga0325411, IMG submission 206181) | Populus deltoides microbial communities from Bellville, Georgia, United States - Xylem-PdIQD-R4 | ecosystem: Host-associated > Plants > Phyllosphere > Stem > Wood/Secondary xylem... | reverse complement strand
TAATGAAATTATTTTTTTCCTTTTCTAAATTTAAGCATTAAAAATTAAAATATAGTCTTTAGTATATTTTAATTTCTGAAAACCAAACATCTAAAACACCTGAAGTCTTTAGTATTATTTTTTTCAAAAGAAAGGAAAAGAAAAAGAAAGTATCAAAACATACTTAATTAGTTTTTGGATTAATATAGTATTTTCATACATATTAATTAAACAAACGTTTGATACGATAATTTATTTAATTATCTATAATAAATTTTGATATACAAAAATAGATTTTATTAAAGTACTCTAAGAGGCCGTTTGTTTGCGTGGTTGCTTCTGCGTTTGAAGCAACCACAGAAAACATAATGTTTGGTTCCACTAAAAACACAATTTAATTCTAGTGGGTCTCATAAAATTTCACGTTTTGAACGTGAATTTTGCAAAGCAGCTCATAGCTACTTTGCAAAATTCTGTGTTAACGTGCACAGTGCAATTCAATTGCACTGTGCACGCAAACAGTGCAAGTGAATTGCACTGTTCACGTGAACAGTGCAATTCACTTGCACTATTCGAGTGAACTTTTTTTTTTAGTGTGTTTAGTTTTTGTATTTTTTTTAAAAAAATTAGTTTATAATGAATTAAATTTACATTTTTTGTATTTTTTTTAAAAAAATTAGTTTAGAATAAATTAAATTTACTCGCATTGTCATGTAAATAATATTTTTTTTTCCCGAAAAACTAGTGTAGAATGAATTAAATTCACTCGCACTGTAATATCAAATCAATTTTATTCCTGATAATATTTTATCTAATTTTATTACACGCTCAAAAAATAATAGAAACTTTAATTCTTGTCGAATGAATTTTGTACGTAATGGAATTGTAGATGGTTTAATGGCATAATAAAAAATATTTTATATAAAGTATTATTTATTTCATGAAGTAATAACAATAGTTAAATCTACAACATTTAAATTAAAAACCATCAATTTTAATATATATATTTTAAAATTATTTTATAACTTTAATTTTAAAAGCATTCTTAACCAAACACATTAAACTACTTTTTATTCAACCTCAATTTTAACCACAGTTTTAACCAAACACCTATTTTTTCAAACCAACCTCAATTAAAAGTACTTTTTATAAAATAATTTTTTTCAAACCACAACCATAATAGCTACCATAATACGAAACACACTCTAAATGAGTACCCTTAACTGCACCGTTGCTTACTTTCATCATTCAACTTTATTTATTATTTTATTCTTATTTTTCCTTCTTTGTCGTTCATCCTTATTTGAGCTTTGGAATTTGAGACTTTGTAATTTGAATGGGTTTTTAGGAAAAGTGCCAATGATTTTATATTTAAAATAAATTACCAATGAGTTCTACTATATTGTTTTTCGGACAATAAGCTCTTTTTTTTTTTCTTTTTACCGACTAATTTTAATTCCTATTGTAATTCCTAATATTTTTTATTTTTTAGCTTGGAATTAATATTTTTAGTATTTTTATCATTTTTATGTTCTGATATCAAAATAAAAAAAATATATAAATATATTTTCAAGTAAAAAAAAATTAAAATAATAATTTCTTTTGTACTTCTAAACAAATTGCAGTATTTTAAATGTTGTGTATGTTTAATTTCTAGTCTAGCTTATATTGATCTCAACATACTCATTAAATAAAAATTAAAAAAAAAAGAAAAGGAAAGAAGAAACGATGTCGTAATAATTGAGGGGTAGAAATTGTGTATTGTATGAAGAAAAGTATTTTTATATATATACAAGTTTGTGGTTGGGATATTTTTATAGCTTTTAGAAAACTTGCTAACAAGGATCAAAAGTGTGGAGCTGTTGCAAGCCTGTTTCTGCATCTTTTTGTATTTTAAAAATATTTTTAAAAAATAATTTTTTATTTTTTTATTTAGTTTAAATTAATAGCTTTTTAGTATTTTTAGATTATTTTGATATGTTAATATTAAAAATAATTTTAAAAAAATATTATTTTAATTCATTTCCAAACAAAAAAATACTTTAAAATATAATCACAACTATACTCTCTAATCTTACCCATCATCTCGCATGCAATTCAATTGATCCTTTTCTCACTCTTCGTATATCCCCACCAAAAATTCAGAATTATTGCTTCAATTTCATTGTATAACGACATTGGGAGCTCAAAGAAGCTCATAATATACATCAGTGCAGATTGGATGCCTGATTTAATTATAAAATATAATATAAATTATATTTTGAAACCTCGTCTAAAAATTTAAATTTTTAAATTAAAATAAATTTTTAACATAATATCAAAACTTTAATAATTAATCAATTACGAGTTTACATCTCAATATCCTTATTTTCTCTACAAGGTAGTCTAAGTCAATACAAATTTCAAGTCTAAAAAGCCTTTACTTGAAGGATCTTTCACTTAAAAAGAGTGTTTTAGAGAAATAATAGTTTAAATTTTTGGATTGAGATGAATTTTTAGCAGGCCTCCTTCGTGCTTTTTTTTCTAAGTACTCGATTTCTTCTTAACTCTATCCTTTACAACCAATACATAAGCCATTAGGAATAGATGTTTGCACCTGAGAATCTTCAAATTCCTTATTATTTAGCTTCGTCTTTGATAAGAACACAGTGTCAGGGATCTCAAGCCAGCGACAGTTCCAGCTTAGGAGACTCATGATGAAACAGGGTTGCCATACATCCTCCGCCTCTTCACCTTCAACAAGCTCGCCCGTTTCTCCAGCACAAGCTCGTCAACTTCCATAACTACAAGCTCTACTTCTCTTTCTTTGTGTTTGCCCATGTTACCTTCTGGTATTTCTTATGATTCTTTTCGTTCCCTCCATTTGGTGCTGCGCTCTCCTGTTTCTTGCAATAGTTTTTGTGCTTTTCTTTTCATGTAAGTTAGGCTAAAACTTATCGGTAATTTATTCTTCAAAAGATCACTTATTTGTATTTTTCCTTTTTTGGTTGGAATTATCATTTCTTTCTCTTTTTTTGACTCCTTGGAATTTTAGCAAACAGTTTCCATTAAAAAAAAAACGTTTTAATTATCATTCTATATTTTATATTTATTTTCTCTTTAAATCAAAATACAAAATCATAATTTTTTTTTTAAAGATTTCCTTCTCCAATCATCGCCAATACATTATAATTATCTTTTCTCTTTCTCCATCAATAATTTTCCTACAATTCATTACAATACTTAAACATCCTTAAAAATTAATTACTTTGAATGATTAACCTAAAATAATTGATCTTTATTTTTAAATTTATATCAAAAGTCACTAGTTAACCCTTAATTTAAAAGAAACCAATTTTTGAAAGGAAAAAAAAAACAAAAGGGATATATTAGTGAATGAAGCTTTTATTCTTCATTAATTACCCTTTCGATCTTTTTCAGCCTCGAGTCATTTAATTATTTTTTTAAAAAAATAGATCTCTTAAGATTTGCTCTGAATTTCAGATTTTGAGTTTTTATTTATTTTTTCAGGTCATACGATACGTTTCTTTTCCTCTTTTTTTCCAACCTCTCTAGATACTTTTAATTATTTAAATATAATTTTTAAAATATTTGTCTTCTTTTCTATTCAAAAATAATAAAAAAAACAGTAACAATGATTTTATATTTTGCCCTTACTTTAAGCACAATGACTTCTGACTTTGCCATTTCCATACTTTTGCTTTAAATAATTGGCCATCCATTTCTATAAAAATTGCATATTCGGCCGTGCTACCACCCAGCTTTTGGCCCTAACATAAGACAATGCATTTTCGAATATAAAAAATACACATATATATAGCATTAAACATTATTTCCTAAATACTCCAAAAACAAACGTGTACTTTAATATGTTTTTTCTTAATTTTTTTTTTTAATAACCCCGTATCATAGTCAAGTTAGATAGCATATAGGACAAGCTAGAGGTCTTGGCAAATGAAAGATGCAATTTTTTCTGCATTATGACAACCTATCATTTGTCACATTTTTTTTCCTTCAAAAATTAAGAGATAGATGATATATTCTTCATCTTCTTAATTAAAAAAAAAAAACATAAAGCAGGTCTGGCTTCTGGACCCGCACACAACTAGCCTACTATTAGTGGGCCAGTAATTAGACCTAGCCTTGTATTTTGTCGATCAATATGTTATCTGTCATATTTTTTTTTAGAAAAAAATAAGAAGTGGACTATATGTTATTCGTTCCCTTAATTAAAAAAAAATAAAGTAGAGACATGTGCACGGGCCTAGCCTTCTACTAGTAGGCTAGGTTCTAGGCTTGGCTCTTTATTGTCTTTTTTTTTCTTTTTTTTATTGGTTTTTCACTGACACCCTGAAAGAAATTTACCAGATTCATTTACTTTTCAGTTTTGACGTGGTTCTTAAATGCTAATAATAAATTATTTATGAAAATAAATTATTGAAATCAATTTTTTTATTAAGTTCTTTGAATAGATTTTGAGGATAACTTTATTACATTTATGATTTTTTAAAAAAATTTAATCACACAAAATATGAACATACTATTTTGAAATTGTTTGTTAACTTATTTTAACAATCATAAAATATTTTTTAAAATAGAAACAATGATTTTAGTAAAAAAAAAACATTGTATTTGCTAAAATAAACAAAAGATACATTAATAAAAGAATTTATCTTATTGAGAAAAAATTTCAAAACAATTATATTTTTAGGTTTAATAATAGTTTCTAAGACCTATGTATTTTTTTTAATTTTAAAAAAAATTGAGTCCTCACATGACATAACACGGGTATATAAACTAGTAAAAACCTATATGATCTTTTCCAACACACAAGCCAAATGAGATCGGTTTTATGGTAAGCCTGAGTTAATTTTATTAAATTTTTGTGTGTTTTTATTTATGAAAAAATCAAATATACTTACTGCATGGAAGCTTATTGGAAGAATGTACAACAATTGTTAATTACTGAAAAAATATAAAAATCATAGACACTATATATATCTCAATTTCAATCTTAATATATTTGTGTATAAATTGTTCTACACCTATAGAATATGTGTGATAGTGTTATATTAGATAAACTTTGAATTATTCTATCCTGGTTCAACTTTGAATTATTCAAAGGGCCATATGTCCTGGTTCTTGTTTGAATTCAAAGGTCGAGCAATTTTATTTTTTTTTTATCATAGAGAATCTTGCATCATGTCCATCGTTTCAGTTAAAAAGCAAGCCTAATTTATATGTTTCATAGATCCAAGAACATGGCGAGGATGGAAATATTGAGGGATCATAGGAGACGAAAGCCCTTCACGTACCAATAATTTAAGAGCAGATGATTCTTTAGTGTCAACAGTTTGAACACTTTATATTTGAAAATTTATAAATTAACCCTTTGATTCTGTTGTCCAACATGGTTTTAAATCACAGTTGTGTACATGGATGGATGCATGTATGGGTGATCATTTTCAGTTCGGTTCGGTTTTTTTTTTAAAAAAGTAACCAAACCAAAATTAAAAAAAAACCGAAACCGGTTCAAACCAACCGGTTTCGATTCTGTTTGGTTTTTTAGGACAAAAACCGGTTCAAACCGGTTTGGCTCGGCTTTTCCGGTTTGGCTCGGTTTTTTCGGGTTTTGGCTTGGTTTTTCCGATTTCGTTTAGTTTTGGCTCGATTTGGCTCAGGTTTTTCCTATTTAGCTCGGTTTTTCCAGTTTTTTTCGGTTTGGGTTCGGTTCGGTTTGGTTTTTTCAGTTTTTTGCTTATAAAACTAAAACCGAACAGAACCAGCTGATTTTTTTAAAATTTTAATCGGTTTAATCGGGTTTTTTTCGGTTATTTTTTTCTAGTTTTCTTGGTTTAATTGATTTTTCTGTTTTTTTGCTCACCCCCAGATGCATGGGTGAAGCGATCTTCATGGATTCTATGCAACGGTCCTCATACAAAATAGTATTATTAAGACATGGAGTAATAGTGCCATTTTTTTTCTTGTAAATGAGAAAAAATCATATTAATCAAAACGATTAGAAGTACAGAAAAGATGATGCAAGAAAATACGAACCTTAATGAAGAGTTGGAGAGGAAAAAAAATAGACTGCTCATGTTTTTCGATCGGTAAGAATTGGAGAGGAAAGAAAAGATTAAAAGCCTTAAATTTGAATTTTTATTTTACTATATTAGTATCCTAGAGTTTTGTAAAATTAAAATTAAATATAACAGTTTACTCAAATGCTATTCAATGATGAAATTTAAAAGTTTAAAGTTATTATTTTAGATTTAAATGGTCGAGTTTTAAATTTAAATTGTTGGGCTATGATCTTGGGTAAAGAAGAGTTTAGGGAAGAAAAGAATAATAACCTTAAAGTTATTATAAAACTATATATTCAAAAGCAAATAATATACTCAATAAAAAATAATTAGAATAAATAAAAACATTAGAGATTAGGGGAGGATAAAGATAAAGCAATTTTATTTCATATAATCTTGTAAATGTAGTTATAACCCAATATCATTTCAACAATGCTTCTATTTATAGTTCAATGTGTATTAATGTTTGTAAGCTTAAAAGTCATAAGAAAAAATAGAGTTCAAATGAACTAGTAGATGATGAATGATCATGAAGATGAAGAGATGGAAGAAGGCAAATAGACATCCATATACAATGAATGATTTCATAACACTCCTCCTTGGATATCTTTCGTACAACCTTACACATTGAAAACTACCTTATTAAAAACCTTACAAAGAGAAAACCCGATGGGAAAAACAAACCTATTAGGAAAAAAAAGTACAATGCATATTAATTCTTTTTTATAAATGTATTACCATTAAGTCTTTAAGCTTTCACATTTTAATATTCCATCGTAATCTTTCAAACATTATAGTTGGTAATACTTTAGTGAACAAATTTGTTCGATTATCTTTAAAGGGAATTTGTTGGACATTGATATCACCGCACTTATCAAGGTCATATGTGAAAAATAATTTTGGTGAGATGTGTTTTGTTCTATCTCTTTTGGTGTACCCTCCCTAGGCATGCAACATTGTCTTTATACAATATGATTGGAGTTTCTTTGCTAAAGGATCAATCACATATTCCTCGAATATATTGAGTCATTGATATCAGTCACACATATTTTTTATATGTTTCATGAATTGCAAGTATTTCATCATGACTAGATGGAGTGGAAACTAATGTTTGCTTTATAGATCTCTATGATATAACAATATTACCACATGTAAAAAGAAAACTTGTTTGAGATCAATCTTTATATGGATAAGATAAATACCCTTCATTAGCATACCCAACTAATATATGATTAGCGTTATGTGAATAAAATAAGCTCATATTCATAATTCCTTGTAAGTAACAAAAAAAACATATTTAACTCCATTTCAATGTCTTTATGTAAGAGAAGAAATATATCTTGCTAGTAAATTCATAAAGAGTGTTATATCAGGTCGTGTATTAGTAATGAGTTGCATTAGTACACCAATTGTATGATTTCATAACAAAAGTTGAATTTTGTTTATTATATTAATAAACCTAAAGTTTTGTAAAAATTAAAATTTGATATAGCAGTTGATTCAAAGGTTGCTCCATGGTCGAAATTAAAAGTTTTAGGTTATTATTTTAGATTTAAGTCATGTCAGGTCTTAAATTGAAATTGGAAAAAAAAAACTAGAAGCCTTAAGGTTGAATTTTGTTTAATATGTCATAACCCATTTTTGGGTTATTCCCTAAAATTTACCCTCTTTTTTTAAAAAATAATAAATAATAAATAATAAATAATAATAACAAGAAGACTGGCGATTTGGCAAAAGCAGGCTGATGAGGATTTCAAACGTATAGAAAACTCAAGTTGTAATTTTGGATGAAATCAGGAGCTTAATCATACCCATTGTATCCAAGATTAGAGAGATAATGCGGATTCAATATCAAATTAAATGATTATTGAACAAATCTGCATAAAACTTAAGATTAGAGACATAATTAGATTTTTAATAGGCCAATTGGATTCAATCATAGGCCAAATTAAAAGTTTAATTATCTTTAGGAGTTAATTTGGGTCAAATTAAAGGATTTAATTAAGTGCAATGACTTAATTATGCTTTAAATGAGTCAAATTAATTTTATTAGCGACTTAATTGGTGAAAAATTAAGTTTGGAAGCTCAATTTGGATTTAATTGAGAATATTATAATTTTAGATGACCAAACTTAATTTTTACAAAGTTAATTAGTTGAAATTTGTGGTAAAATCGCAAGACAATCAAAGTTTAGAGATAATTAGGGGTTAAATTTAAGAAATTCACTGCCAAGAACCTTTAGAAAAAGGTGTTGAACTTCGAGGACTCAATTGATTGAAATTGAAGAGAATTGAAATTTTAATGGTCAATTGAGGGTTAATTTGCATAAATCTAAGACCAATGACCAAAAGAAAAAGGTGTTGAAATTCAAGGCTGATATTGAAGTTCGGCAGAGGTAAAATTATATAAAATTAGAAGTTTCATACCAATTAGAGATGCAATTGAATAATCCAAAGCCGAATGACTAAATTGAACTTTGGTCAAATCCCTAAATTAAAACTCTAAAGCCAAAACGACGTCGTTTTGAAGATAAAAAAAACAAAGATAGACCAGACGATGCGTCGTCTAGTTACTATTCATCACCCCTACATTTTGCCCGAAAAAGCTGCTCGAGTGGCTACTTTTTAAGGGCATTTAATACTACTTCTCCCAACTAAACTGGAAAAATCATACACCACCATGATGACCTGACATTGTACTACACCCCAACGTAAATCTTTCCCACTGATTGCCCTTATAGTCGCTACGGCACCGTTCTGAAGAGGTCTACTCAGGCAGTCTTTAGCTGCCAACTTTTCAGGTCATGATGACAACTTTGAACCAATGGTTGAGAACCTTCTAGTTCGAATCAAGGGCTAAGATTTGTCCCCAATAAAGATAATATCCATCTTCCACCCCCTATAAATAGGAGTGGATTCCAAGCATTGAAGATGAAGAAATCAGAGGCCAAAGTTGGGAAAAAATCAGCCTCCCCCTGATTTTTCTCCTGCCATTGTTGCTCTTCCCTCTCTCCCCATCGTGTTTACAGCCACCACAACCTCAGCACCATCGTCGTGAAAAACAATAGCCCAACCTCCTCCACCGACTCATATTCTCATTGGCATAGCTTCTCCCTTTCGACCACAACTTTCTTCTTATAGTAATCAAAACCAACGCTCCTCGTCAGCAGTAACTTCAGCCCCACCGTGAGCCACTAATGCCTCTACTATCCTCACGTCAAACTAGTGAGGACATCCACACCTTCAATGCAAGGTAGTCTTCTTCTCTTTTTTTTTTCTTCCCCCCACATCTCCATGGCCGTTGTATGTAAAATTCATTATGCATGCATCGCAAATATAATTAACATGGTCACTGGGTCGGGCCAGTGACTATGTAATGATGGGCTGGACCCGTTTCAGCCAACCTAGATGGTTAGGCCGGATCTAGTCCAAAAAAAAAGGGGAGAGATAGGTTGTTAGGCTGCTAGTTGACCCAACCCGACTAAGTCGGGTTGGAATGTTTTAGCCCAAGCCCATATGGTTGGGTTGGGTCCAGCCCAATATATTTAATAATATAATAATATTAAAAAAATAAGAAAAGAAAAGGAAAAAATTTCAAATTTTCCAAAAAGCATTTTAAAAATATTTTTGGACCCCTCGCATGTTTTTTCAACTATTTTAAATAATATCAGGCTTTCTCCAAAAAAAATCAAATTAATTTCCTCTTTTCAAAAAACAAAAAAAATATATGTTTTTTTTGTCTTCGTGCATATGCCCAAATCCTAAAAGATTTTTCATGCATATTTTTTTAAAAAGAGATAAAATCATTTTATCATATTTTTAAAAAATACAAAATAGATATCATAACTAGTTTATGATTATCCATTAGGTTTGGCCAAAATATAAAAAATCTTTCAATAATTATTTGGTTTAATTAATATTTGGAGTGTTAAGATTTAGTTGTAGAATTTAATATTTAAGGGCATAAAATTACATTATAAAGTATACCCTCGAGTGTTAAAGATACAAAGTGAAAAATAAATGTGATGCTAAAATTTGAACCTTAGAACGGTTAGGGTTTAACCTGATAAGGTAGAGACTTCTTCACGAAGAAAAATCTGCCTTAGACCTTAGAAAAAGACTAATGGATAGAAACACGACCTAAAAAAACAATCAAACAATAATTCAGCCTACCTTAAATAGGGTGCATGATGGTGATGCGTCTTTTTCTTACACAACTAGCCCCTTACTCAGACTCTCACGGACCATAGATTTCCTAATAATCATAATAATATATGGCGACTCATGAACTTTATAATCATAATTTTATGATTATACCCAGAATTTCTTTCCTTTCAACACATCTCAAGAGGCAGACTTGTCATTCGATGTCACGCACGCAGCGACATATTATATTAATAAACCTAAAATTTATAAAATTAAAATTTGATATAGCAATTGATTCAAAAGTTACTCATGAAACTTTTAGGTTTAAGTCATGTCAGGTTTTAAATTGGGATTGTTAGACACATGACACACACACTAAAAAAAAAATCAAAACTGCATCACTTTGATAAAAAAAAAAAAAATCAATAGATTAAGGGTCGATTTTTTACCAAGTCAGTCATGTTTTTTCCTTTTATTTTTTTTTAATTTAAACTATTCCAAGCCTCAAGCCAATCAAATCTTAGATTGACTTATCAGATCGGTTTGATTTTTACAGCTACGGATCTTGGGTCAAGATGGTAGTTCGAGTTTACATTTGTCTCCTCAAATTAAAAAAAAAAAAAAAGAACGTTTTAACATGAAAGAGTTCGATGAGGACAAAATTATAGATTTAGGACTAAATAATAATTTACTCATAAATAGCATGCTACTCCTCATCATGAGACCACGCCATGTAAATTAACAAACCACCGGTTTTACGGTCCATTTATACCTTCTCTTCCATGATGCAATGTCCTAATGTCATACTATGTTTTATTCATATATTTTATTATTTGTCTTCAAAATACTTTATATTATAATGCTGGATACAATGTATCCGACTCCAAGCACTAATAAACAAGTAAATATAACTTTCAGCAATGGCCAATAGATTCAATATTTTTCTTTCGTTGCATGGTTCCCTAAGTACATCGCTACCAATAATTCTGTGCCTTTCTCATCGTCTCCAATATATATATTTATTGATTTTAAGAACACTACTTTTACAAGCTTTTTGCAGGTTCTTTAAACTGGATTCTTCGTGTTTATCTCTACAGGTTCGCCTCATAAATGCTCCCTTTTTACTGAAAATGAAATATTCCATTCGTCTTGAAAATCTTGAGCATCAGATTCAAAAGAAGCCGCATTCCATAGACAAGACTCTTTGAACGTAGAATTCCAATATTGCTAGTTGTTCCACGAAGAAGAAATGAACAATAATAATCTAAGAATATAGAAAATTCACCAGTAATATTTACGCAGTGGACTTCTGATTTAGTTTATTATATATTTAGAATTTTGTTTTATTATATAAACAGCTAGACCTTGAATACGTCGTCTGATCATATTTATACGACCACCATGGATGCATGTGTTTTTAAAAGTATCAAGTGGGAAGGGAAGACGCCGGTACTGATCTTAGTGATCAAATACTTCAGGGAGGGATAAGAGAGAATCGCTCCAGAAGAAACAAATCTCCATGCTTGATCAGAAAGAACATTCAAAACAAAACTAAAAGAACATAAAACACCTAGTGGGCTAAAGTTAATTTGAAAGAAACACGAGGAAGATGATCATTAATTAACCCTGTTAGGTTCAGAGTATTTGGATGTATAGTAACGATTATTTTTTAAATTACTTTTTACTCGGAAATGTATTAAAATGATTTAAAAAAATTAAAAAAAATCGATTTAAAAAAAATGTTTTTGAAACGCAGAAACAAACAGGCATAACTGGATTTGATCGGATCAAAAAATCACTAAAACTTAGGTTTTTCTAGTCCATAAATTTTCAAGTTTGAATAAGAAAGATCAGTTGCGGACAAAATCTGAATCTCAAATCTCTCAAATCAAGCAACTAGGTTTAATTTAATAATGAAAATTAATGATGAATGAAGAAAAACCATTAAATGCCACAATGCTAATCCCATGACCTAAATATTCATGGGACCCAGGCCAGTAGCATGTATATATAAGGTACCTGAGGATCACGTGCTAAAGGGGGTCCAACTTGTTCTTGTTTACCAGCAGAAAAAGGGGTCCAAATTTTGGTTCTTCCGAGTTTTTGAAAACAAGATAAAAGATAAAAAGAATCACGTTAAAGCAACATCAAAAGGTGATAAAGAAATCGTATAACAAAACCACAACTTCCATGGCGGGGCATGGAATAGTAAACGGGCCTAGCTGCTAAATATTAGACAGAAATTATCGCTTGGTGTCTTTTTTTTTTATTTCTATTTTTTTAATTGTTTTTTATATAAAAAACCTGAAAAAAATAATATAAGAAAATCAAATTTATAATTAATAAAGAATTAATTAGACCGCAACCCCAATCAGCGTGTAAATCTGTATTTATACCTGGTCACAGTTCAAAATGCTTATCTTATCCTTCGGCTTTACGCCTGTCCAGCAAGTTGATCTTCCATTTGAAGCCACTTTGCCAATTTGCGCTTGATTATCGACAAGATTCACAAACCTGCCATTGTCTCTGGCTAGTATAAATATTCAAAGCGAGGGAATAAAATGACTCTAAAGCCCCTGTACTTAAATTCATTCTTTCTTTGTTATTCTTTATTTTGATTAAAAAAAGGTTGATGGTGTACTTCCATGCTTTCTTGAGGACATGTTAGTAATTTACTTTTATTAGAAAAAGGGCCACTTTAGTAATTTAAGCACACCAACTAGGCACTATTTTTATGACACTCAACATCAACCTTTTTCTTTTATATAAAACTCGGTAGTCCCTTCTTCTCCATAAGAAAATCGAAGACACCCACCCACCCCTTCCACCGCTCTCCCTTGCCACTTGCAGAACATCACCAAGTCATCAGTACCCTTCCATGCCCCTCAGAGTAGGAAAGTGACTAGCCTCATCTCCCTTCCTCTCTCTAATATTTATACTCGCACGAACCCTCCAAAAGTCATTAAAACCTCAAAGAAACTAAGAACCTGAAAACCCCATCTCTCATAAATCATCACTGCAGACAAGAAAGCCAAAAAAATGCCTGCTAATCCTCCGAGGTCGTCCCTTTTAATCCATAGAATCAACAACACCACAAGTAACACAACCCTAAACACCACCAACACAACCACCGCAACTTCATGCCAAAAACGGTGGTCCCCTCTACCATGCGACGCCACCCCAGTTCCAGAGACCGTCTCACGCTACCACACCCACGCTGTAGGCCCCAACCAGTGCTGCTCTGCGGTGGTACAACAGATCGCTGCCCCAATCTCCACCGTATGGTCTGTCGTTCGCCGGTTCGACAACCCACAAGCTTATAAACATTTCGTCAAGAGCTGCCACGTTATCCTCGGAGACGGAGACGTGGGCACTCTCCGTGAAATCCACGTTATCTCGGGCCTCCCAGCTGCTCACAGCACCGAACGCCTCGAGATCCTCGACGATGAACGGCATGTCATCAGTTTTAGTGTTGTTGGTGGGGACCATAGGCTTGCGAATTACAAGTCGGTTACAACTCTCCATTCGTCCCCCTCAGGGAACGGCACCGTCGTCATGGAGTCTTACGCGGTCGATATTCCTCCTGGAAATACTAAAGAGGACACGTGTGTGTTCGTCGATACCATAGTTCGGTGCAACCTGCAGTCACTGGCACAGATCGCCGAGAACTCGAATAGACGCAATAATAAATCATCATCAGCGTGAGTGGTAATAAAAACATTTGTTGTTATAATTTATAGATACATTTATGGTTTGATTTTTTTTTTTTTCAAATGGAAATGTATGATTTGGTGAAACACCTTCTTTTTTTGTGAGAATCCTATGCGGGTTTGCCAATGATAATTTCAACACCCCCAGTTTCTTCATTATTATTATTATTATTTGTTCTTTATTTTAGTTTTAATTTTCTCGTAGCCCCATTTTGTGAGTGAAATACCATCTATCGTTTTTAGCGCGCATTTCTTGAAATATTATAACAACAAAGTTGACATGATCATCGGTATTGATAAGAATTAATACTGATGATGGCTGTGTGATAATGAAAATTAATCGTAGCTCTTGGTGGGATATATATATATAAGAATTAAAATCATTTTGGTGCGCCAAGAGATAATTTTTCTGGAGTCCTGAGGATGATGGATCGATGATCTCCATTCGAGTAAGTGCAGAAAAGCTGGCTTCTAGCATTGAAAAAAATTAAAATATTTAAAGAAGACAATGGTATTCGAGATTTTTATTCTGTGTGGATTATGACATAAAGAGTAGCAGCAAATAAAATAGGTTTAGAATAAAGAAACTGCTGGGTGTGTAAAGAAATCTTTAATTTCCATGTGAATGGCATATTTGGCTGGGGACTTGAACAATTGCCGACGGCCGTGGAAGGTGCAGCAACTTGCTTTATATTCTAATGATCAAGATGCTAAACCTCGTATCGTCAGCAACAAAATCAAGTTGCTAGATGTGATCATACACATGATTCTGTACTAAAAAATAAGCATGGAGATGCATTCACATGGTACATGGTACATGGTACATCGCATACATGCTTATCTGGATTATTATTATTATTTTTTAAGCGTGATAGAAAAAAAAATAAGAGGGTTGGTTTTAAGTTAAAGTGAGAGATACTACTTGGGTACGAGATAATTATTCGAAATTAACTTGATTGAACTGTTTTTTTTCCTAATATTTTCAGTAAAAAATTTAATCAAAAAGGTTTGGTTTAGTTTCAACTTCAGAACCACAGAAATAAAATAAAAAAGAATGAATTAACTAAATCAAATTTTAAAAAAAAAATTATTATAAACTAGAGATTCATTCTAAACTAAAAATAAACTAAAAGCGCGTAAAATAACATAATTAAGAAACTCGTGATTTTAAAAAATATAAAATTGAACCAGTCTATTCACTTCAATTTATTTTTTTATAAAAAAAAACAATTTCATTGGTCCATACCAAACCCATTTGAACTTCGAACCAATGCTCACTCTTAATACTACGTTTAAGGGGTGCAACTAAAACGGGGATTAGAGCTTAATGAAGATTTAAAATTTGTTTGAAAATGCAATATATATCGTGTTTTTTTAATTTTAAAAATAAATTATTAAAAAATATTCTATTATTTTTTCAAATCAAGAATATAAAAATTTAAAATTATTATTTTATATATTTTTAAACACAAATTATTTTAAACCGGAATCACTATCTGAGTGTCATAGTGACCCTTCATTAACTAGCTTATATACGAGGAAAACGTGGGGCCAGGAAACCAAGAAAGAGACAGACAACATGGGGGAAGTTAGAGGCTGAGGAGAGAGTATGCAGACACCAACGTAAGGAAAAGGATCTTGATGGGTTTTGGATCCATTATTATTGTCCACAATAGAAATTTCCATTTCCAGCTCAGACTTTTTCCACAGGGAAGAAGAAGCATAGAATACTAATAACGTGAAGAATGGCTGCCCTGTCAAGCTGCAACTTGATTTTTGAAAACTCGACAGTCTGTTAAAAGATTCAAGCAACTTGCAAGATTGTTTGATTTTCTTTCCCTCTCTCTGTTTTTTCTCTCCTTGAAAAAAAAAACAGAGACGGCGAGCAACTTGATCGCAGACGGGCTTCTGGCAGCAAGTTGGCAAGTGGGGGGGGGGGGTCTGGTCTGCTTTTAATGTTCTCGTGTAATATTATTTGTCTACTTTTGAATGGCTTTACGCCTACCGTTCTCTCTCCGCCTTGCTTCTCGCTGATTGGACGATCCGTTGAGAAAACTTGGCCTGTTAAAGTCTGTCCACTCATTCACTTGACTTTTCCGTAAGTGCTTTACCACGAAATAACCCTCGTATCAAATTGTAGCTATCCAACAGTGAGTTTCCTTCCTTTATTGAATCTGCGGTCAGCATCAAAAAAAGCTGTCAAGAGATTTGAATGAACTCACGTTTTTTTTAAGATCAAGATATCTGATCTCGTTACTTCTCTCTAATTATGTTTAATTATTTTATTTACTAAAATTAATATTTTATTTAATTAAATAGTAATAGAAATAGACACATGCATGAAGTCGATTGAATAAAATAAAAAACGAGAAAATATCATGTAGGGTTACACTTATTAAAAATATCATTCATAAATAAATGTTTAATTTTATTTATATAAAATATAAAAGATGATTATAAATAAATTAGAATAATCTCTTTGAAATATTAAATATATACAAAATAAGTAAAAAAAACAAACGCTATTTAAAAAAGACTAAATAAACAATTTAGAAAATCAAAGAGAAAGAATGAGTATTAAAAAATATTTTATAAAAATACATATTGAAACAAAAATATCAATAAAAAAAATTAGAAAAAAAAATAGATGATGCATTAATAAGAGCCCACCCACCCGTGCTGCATAGGTGGGCTCTTATTTTTTTTATTTGGCCATGGGATGAATAACAAGTCGTCCTTAGTTCCCTACTATAATAGTGGTTGGAAAATCAAAGCTCGTTGTTTTTTGATCTAAAAACCTATTTTTAAATATATTCTTGATCCAAAATACTTATAAAACACCATAAATACCTTGATAAACTCATATATTGCTTTAAACAACCCAAACATTCGCTCAAAACCTAAAATTAACTCAAAAATAAAAAAGCTTCTTGAGTTCAGATCTGTCATATCAAGAAAAATAAATGGCAAAGAACACTTAGGATAAACTCTCATTATCGAATGGAACTCATTCACACCAAAATCAACCTTTTTAGTGGTTAAAATTGGTGTTAATCGAGACTTTCTTTCTTTATCATCAAAATCGAAATCCAACAACACTCACACACACACACACACACCACTAACTAAGGTTTTGGATCAAAATTCAATTTTAAAAGAATCTAGGGAGCGAAAGTTATATCTAAAATTTAGGAGGACCAAAGTGAATTTTTTTATTCAATTTCAAAACTGTCATCTATTTTCTTTGTCTTTTTCACTATGGTTCTCCTTATTTCAATCTTGTATTTGGTCAACAAATTTGAAGCAATTACGCTTCAATTTAACCCTAAAAGGATGCAATTGGCCAAAAAACTTTTAAGGATAAAAATAATAAAAAAAACATCATACACAATGATTTTTTTTCCACAGTGTTTTGCCACAACATTTAGAGCTTCTTATAATTTTGTTTTTCATGTTTTTTAAAAGTGATTTTCAAAAGATTAATAGTTATTTAGGTTTATTTTTATAATGTTAATATAATTTTAGATGAAAAATATTTAAAATTGCATAATAAAACATATATTTATTTTATTAAAACCAAAAACTAAATCAATATTGTTGTTCATTATACATTATTCATTGTGCATATACTTATAAAATTCTATTTATTTTTTTATATTTTTCTACTTTAATCCCTGTAGTTTATATTATTTCTGATTTGGTCATAAAACTTTATTTTTACCGCAATGAATTGATTAAATAAAATTTTATGGTTGGAAATGGGGTTTTGAAGGTTTTTCAAATGATTTTTTGGATTTTTCAGTTGAAACAATTAGAAGTTTGGGTTTTAGATCCAAATAACTCCACTTCAATTTTTCAACCAATAAAAATCGCTAAAAAATATTGCAAAAAATGCCAAGTTGTCTAGCAAGATGAAAAAACATGTTATCCATGACATAAAAATGTGATTTTGAAAAAGAAAAGCGTACGGCTTAGTCTTGCATGCCCATAGCATGGTTGGGTTTTTTTTTTTTTTAATTCTAGATATACAAGCCTGGCCTTCCAAGGCTTGGAGCTCCTGGATTTCTTTTTTTTTTTTTTTAAAGCTAGGCACAAGCAGCTTAATACTTTTGCCCTTCATATTTGTTTTAATTATTTATATTTTATAATACTATTTTTTAAAATAAAATTATTATAATAATATTTTAAAAACCATCTTATTATTACATCATTTTCAAACTATTAGAGCTGTAATATTTTCAATTACTTTGTAAAAAACTTTTGTATGCATGTAATATGAGAATTTAAAAAAAATCTCATGAATATTCAATAAGAATGAAATATATTTTTTTTAATGTAAATTCTAATGTAATTTGCTTTAAAATTATCACCACATGATTTTCTTTATATATTTCTTGATTGATATTTATTGGGAAAAGTAACCCCGTTATTTTATGGTTTGAATCAAATTGCAATGGACTATCAAATTATTACATCATAAACGAATATTACGTCATAAATTTAAAAAAAAAATGCAAAAACTAAAATTCTCCCGTATATGTTATGCTTTTGTAATTTTTGGGGTGTATTGAGAATAAAATGGTGTTTTATTCTTAAATAATTGCTAGAAGTGGCATTGATATAATTTTTGGAAGTGGGAGTAACGACTATTCTACCATTATTAATGTTTTTCAAGCAGGAAAAAAAAACTTTATAGGAATTGATATAATATGACCTAGTTGATTTAATAAATTTAAAAATAATTTGAATAATCAGTAAAAATATTATTTGACTAAAAAAAATTTAAAAAGATATTTTTTAATATTAAAACGACAACATATTAGATCAACTCGGGTTATCCTGGGTTATCCTGCAAAATCTACGATTTGGATCATGAGATCATGGTAACTCCATATAAAACAAATCTAAATAAATTTCTGTTAAAAAATCAACTCGAGTTAACTTGGCAAGTTGATGACTCAAATTATGAAATTAGGATGAACCCATAAAAAAATCAAAATAAATTATAGAATTTGATTCTTAAAAGAATTCATTGTTGAATGATGATATTAAAATAAAAAAATAACATAATAAAATAATTCAAGTCTATCTAAAATAGCCCATTAAATTTATGATCCAGTTATAAAATCAGGATAATCTTTTTATTTTTTTTAATTTGGTTTATAAGAATATAACCACGATAATATTTTTCGACTTTCTCACTGTAGAGGTTTCTTCACGAGCCGCTCTGGCTCTCCACAGTTCCACCGCACCCCTCGCAATTGTCTGCCAACGAGAAAACAACTTCTAAATCATAAAGAATTATTTTAAACTGAAAATACTACTCCGATCAGGAACATATTGCCTCCAGAGGTTCCCTGAGCTTTGAAAATCACAACGTCCACGGTATGCGGCCTAAATTACAAAGCTAATCATGAATTTCAGACAATATAGCAATCATGGATTTCAGCCTTTTAAGCATGTGCGGGTAAAAAAAAGCTTGGCCCTGAACAAAAAAAAAAAAAAAAAAAAAAAAAAAAAAAAGAGTTCAGGTGACCGGCCCCGAACTATGTAGTAATCAAGACAAAAGGCACACTCACCAGCCACGAGTGAAACAATAGGTTTCCCAATGAAATTCCTCATGTAACTTCCAATTTGGTGTGGACTGGACTCATAGATTAAGACCCGTACGCTGCATTAACATAAATCAAAACTATGCTTATTATATACATAAAAAGTTGAAGGCAAAAACGTTGAACACTTTAACTCGGTTTACTATTTATTATCATTATAAAATGATATTTTTATCCTTTCTCGAAAAACTAATATGAGTCCACATCCTTTTTCTTTTTTTAATATATTTTTTTAATTTTATAGTTTGTCATTATTATTTTTAAATGAATTTATAGTTTTTTTCGATTTGTTTATCAGGATATCTCAATCTCATAACCATGATTTTACTGATTAATCAAGATTAGCTCATCCTTTATTGTTCTACTTATATTATATGTTTATAACGCTACATTAGAATAATTCTAGCTTTGTTTTTTTTGTTTTTTTTTCCATTCAACTATATATTTTCAAAGGTTTTTTTTAAGTTATTTTAAAAATAAAAAGCTTATTGGTTTATTATCTTTGGCAAAAAAAAATTTTGCTTTATCTGAAATGTTTATTTTATTTATTTATTTGAAATGTATTTATGATATCTAAATATTATTTTTTATATATAGAAAAATATAAACCCGCATAGCGCGTGCTTATTATATCCAGCGAATTCTAATACCCCGTTCTTTTATCTGACTCTCGCTTAAAATAACCAAAAAAAAAAAAAAAGAAGTTAATCTTTGGCTGCCAGATCACGAAAACAATCAAGGCTTACATGTGCCAAAGCAATCTGTTGACTTGTTGTGTTGACTTTTAAATTAAAAATAAAATAATTCAGATTGTTAATTTAATTTATTTTTATATGTATTTTAAATAGTATAATTAAATTTAATTATATGATTTAATATTTTATTTTAAATATAAAAATTATAATAAATTATTAATTAAATTTAAATTACATATAAAATTAAATTAAATTCTTCCAAACCAGCTATTAAAATATAAAATCATAAACAGACCGTTGAGGGTCTAGTTCCATGAAAGCCCATGTATAATAATCCTAAGAGAAGAAAAAGACTGCCATTTGTGGATAGGCAAATCTAGAAGTGTCATAGTCATAATCTCATTTGATTTTGTATTTTAAAAATATTTTTATATTTAATTTTTTTATATTTTTTTTATTCAAATTAATATTATTTTAGTATTTTTAGATTATTTTGACATGCTAAAATAAAAAATATTATTTTAATATATTTATAAATAAAAAAAATTAAAAAATTACCACAATTACACTTTTAAATATATCAATTAAACAAAACCTTTTTTTTTTTCAAGAGAGGAATAGAAAAGGAGAATTATCAAGGGTGAAAGACTGCTTCTTAATGCGCACGCCATTCTAAGAAGAATTGATAATTATGATCATATTTCTCTCTTTTTATTAAATGCATTTTTAATTGAATTGTTCATAAATTAGCATAGAAAATTTGCGATAATTTTTGTTCGAACGAGATTTTCGATGTACTAATCAACTGGCTTCGGGATCATATGGAAGATTCTAACTAAGTTTTTTAAATATATATTATCTTTGAGGAAAAAATGATTTAAATCAAAATCTTCTCTACTGTGTGCCAAAATATAGTTATTTGCAAGTGCTTTATCAAGAATTATTTCAGTTTGGATAGAGAGATTGATGCCTATTCTACGCGTCCAGAACATTCTCAAGGCCAAGTTTCTTTTTTTTTTCTTTGAGTAAATAATTTATAAGAGCATCTCTAATAAAACCGATAAAAAAAATCAAAATAAAAAAATTTTATTTTAACTTTTTATTTTTAATTTTAACTATTCTAACGGGTTATATGAATAGCAAAAATATATATTCTTATTTTGAAAAGCTAATTTTACATTTTTATATAGAGAAGCTAAAAAATAAATGAAATGACATGTATATGTTGGTTAATGTCCTTTTCCTTGTTTTGTATTAATAACATCATGATTATATTATATAAAAAATAACTAAATTAGTTATATAAATATATGAAGATTAGTTTAACATAAAATATATGAAAATATAATTGACTTTTCTAAATAGTTTTTTACCATTGTAATGTATATAAACAAAAAAAACTATATTTATATTATTTAAAAAACTATTTTATCAATTTAACTTTTTAATATAGCATCTTTCATTAGAATGCTCCAAGAATACAAAAGAAAAACTAGAAAGACACAGTTTCTTTGTCACATAAATTAGTGGTAACTACACAGGAAGTCCGTGATCCAGGCTAAATAAAAATAATTTTTTTATGAAAAAATAATAATGTATAAAAGTTGTATTTTTTAGGATTAAGAAAATATTTAATAATTTCAAACGTAAAAGCAAATGCATATGTTTTAAAAAATAAAAACACATTAAAAAAACTCCAACGCTAACTCAAAAATTAAATCAGGAAGTTAAAAGAATAATACATATTAAGATATTTGATCTTGTGAAGTTTTTTTTTAAAAAAAAACATTAGCTATACAACAATGATTTTTTTAAGGAAAGTAATAATTTGAAAAAAAATGGAAAAAATAATTCTCTAAAATAATTTTTCCTTTCCCATATATTTCTCATAAACTTCTTTTTTTCTCTTGGGTTCTTAATTTGATGAAACTGAAACTAATTAGAATAGATATAAAAAAATCAAGATAATTTTAATAAGGGTAAAAAAAGCATCCCTCCAATTTAATAAAAAAAAATAATGTTTTGGTAATACAGAAACAACACGCTACTCATGCTTTTTCATGGGAAGTTTTTTTATAATCCTTTTTTCCAAAGGCATGAGGGGAAAAAGACAGTGAATAAGATTTATATATATATATATATATATATATATATATATATATATATTAAAGTCTGTAAAAAAAAACTTACTGATATTATATAAAAAAATGTCATAATCTCATAAAAATCAAAGTAAAAAAGTAAAAAAAATGTTATAAAACAATATCATAAATATATTTTAAATCATTTAAATTTAATGAATTTAAATTAAAAAAGAGAAAAAAATTTGAAAGCATTTACAAATAAAGCTAAGACGCTTTAGCTTAGCCAAAACAAATGGTGAGTCATGCATGTATGGGCTTGCAATCATGCTTGTCGAGTGTGTGCGGCATCACGATAATTATCTATCTAGATCAGAATCTCTTCGATAATGGGAAAGAACAAGAAATGTGGGAAGAAAATGGATGCCTTTTTTGGATTGTTTGTTTTTTGCTATTTTTTAGATTTTTTTAAAAAAATAAGAAAAGGAAGGGTCAAAATCAAGTTATGACAATGCTATTTGTTTTTTTTTTTTAAAAAGATGATAATGATGAGTCATGCATAGTAGCAAATGGCACGTCACCTTCTACTATGGTCATTTGCCACCTTAGGTGCTCAGTAAGTTGGGTAGTTGGGTTCAAACCTATTTGCTATTAAAAAAAAACTCTTTTGACATGGCACATGTTGTGAATTTGTTTATAGACTAGATAGAGAAGGCGTTTATAGATAAGATAGACAAGGTTAAGTCCGTAAAAAAACCTAGGAGTGTCAAACATGTAGTCTAATAAAAACAATCATAACTTTTAACTTTTAATCTGAACGTGATTTTTTTAGAAGATTCCAAAGGTCCTAGTTTTTATAAAGTTAAAATTGCATTATCATCAAAGTCAGAAAACCTTTCTAACAAGGCTTAGAAGTTAGTGTTTAGGATTTCTTATATTTTTATAATTGATTTAGGGTTCTTTTTTCAAGTTGGATTAGAAATCTCTTATTATTTTTCACCTTTGTTTAGAAATTTTTACTAGTCTACAAATAGCCTAAAAGAATTGTAATAGGTAATTTTTATTAGTGATCATATTATTGAATTACAGAATTTTCAGAAAACATCATAGTTTATAGACTAGATAAACATATTGCGAATACATTTATAAACCAGATAAACAAGACATTTATAGACAAGATAAATAAGTTCAAGCTTTAAAGGCCCTAATTTCTATAAAGTTATAATCTCATTATCATCAGAATTAGGAAACCATTCAAATACAACTTGAAAGTTATTGTTTGTGATTTGTTATATTTTTTAAATTGATTTAAAGTTTTTTTTCTAGCTGGATTAGAATTTCTTTATTATTCTTTCAGCTTTGTTTAGAATTTTTAATTACTGTATAAGCAGTGTAGAAGAGTTTTAATAGGTAATTTTTATTAGTGACCATGTTTTTAAATTATAGATTTTTCAAAAAACCTCATAATTTTCTCTTTATTTCTCTACAATTTTAGGTTTTAATCTTAGGGCTTAAGAACCCAAGTTTTTATTCATGTGTATATGCCCTATCATTCTCTCAATAAACCTATTAATAACCTCAAATAAACCCTCAATCTCTTTAAAAATAAAAACTAATCCATTCTAAAAACTATTCGGGAGCTTTAATCTAGTTTTTTTGCTCAGATGAAGGGTTAAAAACACTACAATGAAACTCCTATTAGTGAATGTAACTCATTGATACCAAGAACAACTTTTTTAGTAATTAGATCATAGGCAACCAGCCCACCTCCACTCTCCTCCTCTATTTCCCAACAACTCTCTCTCTCCATTATCAAACTTTAGGACCATAATATGAACAAAATAAGATTTTGAGTTAAAGCATAAAAACCTCAAGAAATAGAAGCTGAAAAAGAAAAAACAAAAAATTTGGGATTAAAATAAAAAAAAAACATGCGCCATGCACATTGAAATAAAAAATGAGGCAAAATATTTTTTTCAATTCCAAATTTAGTCCCTAAAATTTTAATTGTTTTGAATTAATAGAATTAAAAATTATTTTGTTAAATTGAACATTAATTCGACGTCGTAACATATTCTTGACATTACAAGAATCCCATATCAAGACAACCAAAATAAATCATCAAGCTCAATTTCACATCAACTCAATATGAGAAGATTAAATTGAAAAAAAAAAGTCAAGTGACTGAAATAATTTAAAGAACAAAAAAGAAAAAAATATTGTGGGTAACTATTACAATCCTTCTCTTATGTTGCATTTCCATCCATTAGTTTTTTTAATAATTCTTCCATCTCAAATTGTCTTTTGTGTTCATGATTTATAAAACATCAATTTTATGAAACAAAACTATACTTTTCGCTAAATATAGCAATAAAAAAATAAAAATCAAATTTAAGATCCAAAAAAATGATAACACACTTTGCTATTTTGAAGAAAGTCAAGCATTAAAATCAAGTGGAGAGAGGGAAAAAAAAAATAATGAGTCACCGAAGCCATATCAAAGGTCCTCCATCATCACACACCGTGATATAAAGAAGTCCCCACCAAGATGATTTTAATGATACCAAAAAGGGTCACCTTTAGAGTTTGGAATAAGCACATAATCCTCCACAGTGAGGTAACCTTCAAAACATGCACATGTCAGTCACTTTTCCTCTCTTCGTTCAATTAAATCCCTAAATCTGACATCAAAAAAAATATTGAACTTTTCTTTTAATTTTAAATTTAGCACCTCAAGCTTTAAGTGCTTTAAATTAATTAAATTAAATTTTATTTTTTTAAATCAAGCATTAACTGAGAATCAATTTTTTTTCTCAGCATAGCAAAAAATTCCTTCAAGCCAACCAAAATAAATAATTAAGTTTAATTTTAAATCAACTTAATATAAAATGATCAATTTTAAAAAAAAATTGAGTGACTAGAAAAATAAAATAAAAAAATAAACATTATGCAACATTATTATATTCCACAATAGATTATATCTACTTGCCTCACATTAAAACCAATAAATGTTTTAATTTCTTTTTAATTAGAAGCAGCTGGCCAAGTCTGTCGTGATTCTTAACCGCTAGGTAGCAATTATACGCATGAAATTATTTATGGAAGGAGTTTAATCAATTAAAAGGATTTGCTAGCGTGTTCATGTTACTTCAGATATCAATCGGATAGTTAAGTTTTGATTTAATAATCAGATAAGAGATTTATACTTAACTATCCGATTGATCACTCAATAATTAAGTCTGTTAGAGAGGAAAACAACACGAAACCCACCAGCTTTTATTTTTATCCGAACAAATTAACAATAATAATAATAAATAAATAAAATAACTCAATAGCTGACCCTCACCTACAATACATAATAGTGCATTATACTAACTAACATGTAAAATAATCTTCCTCGTTATTTTTTTAATGTTTAATTTACAATGTAGGCCATTGCTAGATAATCA
>Ga0325411_1001538_pt1 | contig 25767 bp, 23 predicted proteins | sample PopdelMetagenome_13_FD_206181 | JGI IMG/M metagenome (GOLD analysis project Ga0325411, IMG submission 206181) | Populus deltoides microbial communities from Bellville, Georgia, United States - Xylem-PdIQD-R4 | ecosystem: Host-associated > Plants > Phyllosphere > Stem > Wood/Secondary xylem... | reverse complement strand
AGTATATAGTGGAGGTGGGGCATTGTTTGTCCATTATACTAACAGCTTCTTCCATCTTAGCCTTTATTTCATCAACCACTTCAAATCCTCTAAGGGAATTCTTGTTTGGTGCTGAATTCTTCTCACTCACGATCTTTGAACTATCGTCTAACATGCATCACAGTCCTGCCAGATCAATAGCATGACAATTTAATAAAGTAACACAGTGCTTATAAATTTGTTCAAGGCCATATGATCATACGAAAATTCAAAGAAAAGGTAACAGATTGTGTAAAACGAGGAGGAGGAGGAGCAGAAGGAGAAGAAGAAGAAGAATGAATGAATGCAGCCTTAGCAAAGAGGCAGCCATCCGGGAGTCCTTTGCAATAGCTTTTCGTAACACTGACATAACAGTGTCATTTGCTTGGGGGCATGAAAACTGGTAAAACTCAGTGAACAGACCAAACGAGCCACCGCCAAAAGGACCACCCCAGCCAAAACCAGGATGAGCTAGCAACGTTGTTGATGAGAGGAGAAAAATAGTGACAATGAAACTAAATTTCACTTTACAGAAAGCCATTGATATAAGAGGAATTTCCTTCCGGCTATTATGCTCAAGCGCTGCTATGTCCCTGGCGGCTGGCCCTTGGGTAGTTGGGTTACAGAAATACCATTAGTCCATTCCAGAAAAATGAAAACCACAGGGATCTCAAATCCTCGAAGCTCATCAAATATTAGTAAGATGACTAATTAAAAAATTACTATTAGTGGATTAGCTTGGGCTTTATAGAACTACAATCCACAACGTTTTGACCCTTTCAGACGCAGCACCCCTTGATAATAACATTTTAATCTTTTCTCACGGCATGTCCAAGTCATCCAACACGTTCTACTTGTATGCTTGGCCCATGAGTTGAGAGCTTATACAGCGATATGGAGACGCAGATTTCCATTTTGGAGTTGCAATACTACTCATTAAGGCAGCAGCCCAACATGGCTTACGTGCAAAATTTACTGGGTCCTCTCCGTTATCTAAATATTGCACATGCTTGTCTTGCAATGTCGAATTCATAACACAAAGAAGCACACTGCTCTCTTCGATCATCATGATTTGTTACCCTTGATAGTTTGTATGGTACAACAGACATCAGCACTTGCCGACTACAAATCATAAAAACCTTGACAATTTCAGATGTCAACAAGTAGAACTCTTCCTATACGCCCGCTGCTTGACGAAAGGTCAGCTCAAATTACATGAGCTTTTACTTCAGCAATGACAGTGGTTAAACATTCATGCCGAAACAGAAAACCTTAGTCCTTTTCCAAATTTGTTACACTTGGGAAGATACTGAAACTTTCGTGATAGTATCATATGCTAGAAGCCTTCATTGAGAGGATGAAGTGTAAAAGAAAGGCGATTTAAAAAAATTGGTGGTCTCTCCCCCATAGAAACAGGAAAGAAATGACTGTCAGATGATTCATATGTACATGACAATGAATGGCATGGATAGTACTTGCAGTTCTACAAGAGCATCAAATACGCTAAAGAGTTATGATTTACACAACTGTCTCATAGGAGTTAGCAACCTTGCAAAACGAAGGGGGACGTGAGCCTTGATCAATGTCCCACTTTCCTAATCAAACGAGTAGAAAGAAAAATTTACGACAAAAATAAAAAACAAGAGGATCAGTTCTCCGTAGAAGAAAATGAAAACAATCTAGAAAATACTCACAGTTCTCTCTACCATTCGAACCTAATGTATGATCTTGAGAGGCTTCCCTTTGTCAAATGGAACCAAAGCTTCTACCCATACCATAGAATCCTATAAACAATTGAAAATTGTTAAGGTTTTCAAGTGCAGTTGAAACTCCAGTCCAGGTAGCAAGAATGAACAGAACTATCCGTTTTCGAAATACACCATAATGTTTTCACCAACTCAATACCTTCAGTTTTTCCCGAACTGAATTGCAGAATTCTTGTAACCCTTCGCCATTCATAGCAGACACGCAAAAAACATCTTGTTTTCTCTCTGCTTCCATCTTTAGTTTTTTCACATCACTGACCCTGTCAAGATGCCATAAGCAGCAGTGGCCATGATGTTATCAATACAGAGTTAACATTGCAAGAACCAAAAGTTATCTACTTGTTTCAAGTGAAAAACCATTGGAAAAGATTCCACAGGGAAAAAACATTCCCGTTCTTTATCTGGAAGAAACCAAACAACACGAGCATCTCGTGTGAGTAAATGCTGCCAGTTTCTGTAAGCCAGGTTGCCACAAACGTTTTGGTTTCATAAACGCAAAAAGTCTACAGTACAAATTGGAAATCAATAATTGTTTGGTTATGCAAGAACATTTATGCAAGCCCTAAGCAAGTTGTAACGAAGACTTTTCTTTTCCTAACTTGTTGGACTGACCTAAACCCTTCTTATAGCTGGACCCAGTGTCTCAAATAGCCGATCTTCAGCAAACAATCTGCTCCTGTTAATTGATTCAGAAGTAGTGTACTCTTTCCAGCATTTGTGTAACCAACCTAAATGAAGTCAAATGCATGACATACCTATAATGTTAGAGGTCGATCTAAAGAACCGCCCCTGCACTCTCTGGTTTTCTTTCTGTTTTGAAAAAGAAAAGGAAGGATAGATAACAGGATGTTTTTGCGTTTTCTTACCGAAGATACTATAGGGACAGGTAACAGGTACAGAGGCACGCCTATTCCTGTACTGCTTTCTACGTTTTCTAACAGAATCTAGCTTTTTTTCTAAGAACATCAATCTAGCAGGACAAAATGCGACAGATGATCATGTCAAATAAACTGCACGCGCATTGAAAGTGTTGATTACAAGGTCCATAAGACAAATTCAGCAAATCAATTGCCAGTTCTAAATTCAAACATCACAGAAAGTGAATCTCTTCATGTTGCACAATGAGATGTTTTGTTTCTCTCCCATGCCCTTCACCCTGCCTCCTGCTTGGCGCTCAAGGTGAGTTCACATTCTAGTTAGCCGAGGTACCTGGTATTCCATTTGAGCCAATGCAACCTTGAACGACCACACAATTATCAGTGTTAGTGCCCACAGTTTTCTCTTTCCAAGCTATGGGGAATGATTGTCATGTTGAACCTAATTTCTAGATTTATCATGAAAATCACAAAGCCACTTCATCTGATCTAATTTTTTCAGGCCATTAGTTAAAGCTAGGCAAGTTCAAAACTGGGTTTTACAAGTTCTGCTTGTGGCAAGTTACATGGCCTAAACAATTGCTAATAAAGCTGACAGAATTTATCCTTTTGAATTTGCTGAAACAATTCAGAAAATGCAGACACTTTAATCTTATCAGTGTGGGCCTTTAAGTTCCAAGATAAACAACAAAGTTAGGGAACCAGAGAGTGACAACTGGAGGAGGCTAAAGGAACAAAGATGGAATCATTGCTAAAGCATCCAAAGGCCCGGCCCAAAAAAAACACCTAGAATCAGTCTTATCAGCACACAAAACCACATCCACAAGTCTGTAGCTTCACTCTTTCTTTGTTTGAGGGCACAAGATGGATTTTTTATTTTCTTCTTGCGCTTGAAAGATCATGATATTCAGTGTCCTTTCAACATCTCTATGCATGATTACAGCACCTAGCAAGAAAAAGCTAGATATTCCCATATGGTCACAGTCTCAGAAACAGACAATCTTAAAACTGGGAGTGTGCAAAAGATAGCCAGCTTTTTCTCTACCTTTTGCAGATGACAGTAACACAATGAACAAAACAAATTTTACATATTAAAGAACTCTCCTTGTGACAAGCCAGGAGAGAGAGAGAGAATTACACTGTTTTTAGCTGGAAGTACTTTTGAGTCTCCCAAAGAAATGTAACTGCAAGCATTAAAGCTGAAAGATTGATGCTCTTGCTTGTTGGTTTTTACTCGGAGAAGTTGGGGGAGGGGGACCATCTCTTGCCCTCAGCTTCTGCATCTTTACTCAACCAACTAGCTTCTCACATTTAATGAACTAGCAGAGGGTTGTCTCTTAGCATTATAGCTTTTAGGTGCTTGCATTTTAGACTTGCGCATTATTTCCGAGAGAGAGTTATCACTTTCTTCAGGGAATTGTTATGCTCTAAACAAAAGTATATAGAATTCACAGACTGGTGGATTTGTAGCCTTAGACTTCTGTCATCCACTGTTTTTTATGCTTATTAAAGTTAACTGAATCCATCTTAGCTTTTAAAGGGTGGTTTGAAACTTTTACAACTAGTTCGATCAGGGCAGGCGTTAGTTTGCAAAGACTAATTAAGATGTTGGCTTGACTTGTTTTCTTCTGTTCTCACGGTCCTGTACTGTACTTTCACCAGCTCTTTTTCTCTTCATCTATTTTAAGGGTTCCACATATTGGAACTCTTTGTTTCACCTCTCGCTCTCTCTCTCCCCATTCCGAATATGTTCTGATGTATTCTTTCAGAAATTTTGTTTTACTTGCAGTTCTGGTTTCAATTCTGCTTCTACATATTTGCACTCAACTGGGTTTCATTTGGCTTGGTATTGTTGGATCTTTTTATTTGTCAATAGTTATTCGCTTTATAATTATGAACTTCATTTGGTTGTAATCTCTTGTCATGCCTAATAATGCAGTACCTCTTTCTGGCTCTTGATTCCAGTTGCTTTATATCCAAGTTAGGACAGAATGCCACTTTAGAGCTGTAAGCGAGCTGTAAGCCAGATCTCGTGCGAGTCTGTGACCTTCTACTTGATGATCGTTGTCTTTCTTCTTGTTATCATGAATGCATGAGAAGTTGATAACCCAAGTTGTAGTTCCTTCCAGGCTAGATATTGCCTTTTTCCAATATTCTGGAATCAAACCTGGTATTTTGAGCTCTGATGCTTTCTTTGCTATACCATATTGACCATTTAAGTTATAGAACTCTTCTCTTGAGTTGCAAATCGATACTTCTGTGCCTTCCTACTTTACTGGTATTATGGTTTCACAAGATTCATCCTCAAATTCAGCTTCTAGCATGCTACACCAATTCATTTTCTCGGACTCCATTACTAGCCAAAACCAATTTCAAAACCAGAATTTTGATGCTTTAGTTGGCAGTAACACATTTCCTCAGTCTCATGGTGTGTTGCCTAGCATACAGTCTCTTGAGGAAAGAATGTCTAGGTCGATAGACCTTGTACAAGCTCCCTCAGTAGCGCAAGAATCCGAGATTAGCCACACAAGACACTTAATGAATCTTCTTGGAGCGGCAAATGAGACCAATCGTCAAGCTCAAAGGCTATCACTGTCTCTTGGTTCTCACATGCTTGTTCCTCAAGTTCAGTACAGGCAGAGATCCTTTAACTCGGATCTCGTGAGTCCTAGTTACTTAATTCCTAGAGAAGAAGAAGCAAGGGAAGCTTATAATCCTGGAGGTGAACAAGCAAACAACGACTATTCTCTCATTGGTAGTGGATTTCCATCATCATCAGCCTCGTTAAGTAGACGTTCTACTACTGCTTACGGAACAGAATCTTTTGCTGTTGCTATAGAGAATTCAAGGTATTTAAAGCCTGCTCAGTCCCTACTAGAAGAAACCGTGCATGTAAGTTGCAAGGCAGTTGAAATTAGCAATGAAAAATATGTCCGAAGGTTAATTCGTTGTAGAGGATCTCTTGGACTTTCTTCTGAATTAAAAGCAGAACTGTGGGGAAATGGGCTTGTGCAAGCTGAGAAACACGAATTCCAGCTTAAAATTGCAAAGCTTATAGCATTGTTGGAGGAGGTGAGTCCAAACAGTATTAAGTGCATATTCTCTGTCAGCAGGTTAATAATGAGATATCTTGTTGATTTCAGGTTGAGGGAAGATACGAGAAATACTACCATCAAATGGAAGAAGTGGTATCATCATTTGAGGAGATGGCAGGTTTAGGAGCTGCCAAATCTTACACAGCTCTAGCGCTCCAAGCCATGTCCAAGCACTTCTGCAACTTAAGAGATGCCATAGCGTCCCAGATCAATGAGACAAGAAGAAAATTCTCTCAAGATTTACCAAGAACCAGCTCAGGATTGTCACAACTTAGCTTTTTTGATAAAGAGACCAAACATAATCGGATGTCTCTTCAACAGCTTGGAATGACGCAAAGCCAAAGGCAAGCATGGAGACCCATCAGGGGATTGCCAGAGACTTCTGTAGCCATCCTTCGCTCTTGGCTTTTTGAACACTTCTTGCATCCGTAAGTCCTTTAAAATCAGTGATAAGTCCATGGTGATCATCCTCTCATTAAAATTTAAATCTGCGATTTACCGGCTTCGTTTTTCACACACAGGTATCCAAACGAATCTGAGAAGCTAATGTTAGCATCGCAGACAGGCTTGACAAAGAATCAAGTAAGTTTAATTTTGCTTTATCTTCCATTAAAATGTTGCTTTCTTTACGGTTTAGCTCGACACTGATAAAGTTGTGGGCAAACATTGTTGTTTTAGGTCTCAAACTGGTTCATAAATGCTCGAGTCCGGCTATGGAAGCCTATGATAGAAGAAATGTACAAAGTGGAGTTCGCAGATTCTTCTGAAGACTCGAACCCCTTACCTGGCAGTTCTTTCATAACAAGGGAAGGTGTAACAGATCATTCAGAGGACTGAAGGAATAGGTTGATAGCTAAATTAATTCCTTCTTCAAGTTGTGCTTCGTTGTTTCTTTCATGCAATAGACAATTAACATCTTTTGTAATCATTCATCCTAGGCAATTAAAACTGAAATATCTGAGAACAGCCTGGAGCTGTGATGTGATTTTCAGGGAAAGCACAAGCTGCCATGGGCCTGGAGCACATCTTGTACAACTAACACCAGTGTTTAAGCTACTTCAACTTTTCATGATTATTTTCTATCACTGTTTATAAAATTTTGTAACAGTAACATGTCCAAGCAAGCAAATCCTAAACAATTTGATACGCATTGATCACCGCGTTACTTCTTCAATATTAGGGGTTGAAATGTTAAACAGGACAGTAGGACACCTAGAAAGCTTGAAACAGTAGCATACGAAATAGGGTTTCTAGTGGCTAAACCCAGCCCACAGACCAAATGCGAAAAAGGCCTAAAGGGTCCAAATGCCCTGTCCTATTCTCCTACCGGTGCTCTCCACCCATTCGAAGCTGCTGCCTCCAAGTTTTACTATAGCGGTGGCAACATGTTTCCTATGTTGAAACCAAAGCGTAGCCCCGTCAAAGAGCTTAGAAAGTTCCCATTCATGCATGCATTGTATGGTGGAATTATTACCACATTTAGGTGGGTTTTTCAGGGGGAGAACGGCAAATTTAGGACTCCTGACATAGAATTCTAAAATTACTATTGTGGAGAAACCCTATGTTGCCAAGAGCATGTGTTCTGCTCGCATTGGCATGCACGCAGAACCGAAATCCAAAACAAACTGTTATCTGACCATTTATCTGCCGAGAAATGAGCAGCAATTGCAGATAAATATGCTCCATTCGAGACTATAGATCACCAATCACTGTTATTAAATTGTACCAAAACTAGAGGAAAAAATTATGTTTTTTTTTTAAAAAAAAACTTTGTATCATCTTCATGTTTTCTTTTCATGATAAATATGATTTTTTTAGTCTACTGACCACCTGACTCTTAACATAAAATGCGAGGTAAAGCTTCAAAACACAAAACCTTAATCAAACATGAAAATTATGATTAGTTTTCTCAATCTTTCAGTTTATCCATTAGTCTCGGAAAAAAAAAACTTAATACTTATATGATTCCACGAACCTCATCAGGTAATATTTGACAGGAAAAAAAAAGCAAATAATTATAGAAATAAAATAAAAATGTTCGACCGAGAAATGGCACCGGGACAAAAAACACTAATAAAAGGATTCAAATAATACAAAATCCATCATCTGGGGACCAAATACAACATTACTCCCACTCCATAACGAGACAAAGTAGATTTCATGAATTTGGCCTAACATTTATAAACGACAACACACACAGACAGACACTCCTCTCTCTCTCTCTCTCTCTGAGGAAAAACATGACAAGCAGCTCCGCTCTGTCACGCAAGGTCCTCTTCCTTTCTATAAACCTCTACCCACACGCAAATATCTATATATGCTTATTTTATGCCCTAATCTCGATTGTTTCTTTTTTCCTTGACTTTTCTTGCGTAGGCTTTAAGCAAGATCGCTTGCAACAGGCTGCAAAAAGAGCTCGCAGAATGGCAACTCAATCCTCCTTCAGGCTTCAAGCATAAAGTCACTGATAATCTCCAACGGTACCGTTTTAATCACGAATTTGATTGGTTTTGCTTTAATTGGGGTTTTTTTTTATATATATAATTCTGGTTAATTTGGGATTATTTGTGGTGTAAAAGATGGGTGATTGAAGTGAATGGAGCCGCAGGGACTCTGTATGCGAATGAAACTTATCAGCTTCAAGTTGATTTCCCTGAACATTACCCTATGGAAGCACCACAGGTTAGTGATTTGTTCCATTTCTTTTTAATTTTTAATTTTTCTATTTTATGTGAATTGGTTATTTGAGAATAATTGTGCTTAATTATTCATGATTTTATTTATGTATTTATTTTGTTAAATTGATGGAACAGGTGATTTTTGCCCCGCCGGCTCCTCTGCATCCTCACATCTACAGCAATGGACATATCTGTTTAGGTAATTGTCTGCTTCACGGTAGAGTGATATTTATTTAGTTAAATTGCTTAACATCATTCTCCTTTTTGCTTATTGTGTAAGTTTATTGTTATTTTTTGAGTGGATAATAGCCGTAAGGCTAGAGATTCTGACTACGTTGCGTTGTGTATGAATCGAAGATAGATTGAGTTGGATTCTCAAGGTTTTATAAATGAGCTTTCGCTCCAAGCTTTTAGCTCCTTAGGTTTTGGCTCTGGTTGTAAGGTCTATTAGGTGCTTCTGTACAAAGAAGTTTGTCATGTTGTTCTTCGAAGATTCTTTTGTATTCCATGCTGTTGTTTTGATATTCTTTGAATAAGGGCTTTGTTTCAAGGAGATTTGAAGTGGTGGTGGTTTTCTTAGGCTAGCAGGATTGAAGCATTGCATCTTGCTTTATTTGGCAATTGAGTTTTGTTTGAAACAATGGTGTGCAATGGTAGCTCGTAAATCATTGATATGTAGAATGTTGGTTGTGGAACTGGGAAACAAAATTTACTCTGTCTGCATCTTAATTTACTCAGTTTACTTGCATATTATGTCGGACAATAGAAGCTAAAAATAAATGTGAAATATAAAGCAAATCTTCTATTTGTTTGGTTCTCTGTTGTATTGTTTTCAACTTGCAAAGAAGTTATAAATTGAACGATATATTTAATGTTATCTTATTAACCAAGTGGACTATATTTGGGCTTAGCTGGTTGTAAATATTATGCACATGGAGGCGTGGGGTTTGTGCATTACTGCCTGAAGACTCGTTATATTTTTCATCTTCAGAAGACACTCCATGAAAATAATATTAGTAGTCTTTCCATTTGCTTCCCTTCTTTGACCAAGGGTACAGTGGTCAGTTGTGCCTTGAACAGGTATGTAATTAATATTTTTGTTATTTGTTATTGGTTCTTGCAGACATACTGTATGATTCATGGTCCCCGGCTATGACTGTTAGTTCTATCTGTATCAGCATTCTCTCTATGTTATCAAGCTCAACGGTGAAGGTTAGTTTCAAAATTGTTGAGATTTAAAAGTTGTTTTGTTTGCTCTACCTGTTCTATCAAGCACTCATATATATATACACTGTTATGGTTTGCAGCAACGTCCTGCTGACAACGATCGTTATGTGAAGAACTGTAGGAGTGGCCGATCTCCCAAGGAGACAAGATGGTGGTTCCATGATGACAAGGTTTAATTCCATTATGTATCTGTCATCTGTGTATAACAAGGCTATAAGTTCCATTTATCATGGATGATGTGGAACGTGGCCTGGCAAGGCTTTGAGCCGCCATAGCTCTGGTAACCACTTTACTTTTTTCCTTGGCCGTGAATCACGTACCTGGTATTTTTTTTCTTTGTACCTTGATGCCACCCTTAGGGGCTTGCAAGCAATATATATAATATTAATCAAGGAGAACAACTTATATGGCTTCTCCCTTTATTATTATCTTATTAGGCATTTAAGACCGAGTACAGCCGAGTCATAAGATGCCCAAAAGATACTGCATATATTCTAATGGCGTCTGATGTATATCTTTTCCAGCAAAAACTATTAGAGATTCAATGGTAAGTATTTTTTTTAAGCCAAAAATTCCATATTGCAACTCTTTCAGAGTTTTTCAATCAAGTGCCAGATTGACACTATATTCAGGGAATAAATGGGTGATTTTAAGCCTTTTATAAATGTATAAAGAAAGCGATGTTTGAGTCTTCTGGCCATGAATAGCCTTAGCGAAAGGGGTGATGTACAAAGGCTGATTTCAAGGAAGGTAGACTCACCACTGCGTGGGCAATAGACTACCTCGCATTTGCTCTTTGCGTGAAAAAGGAAGCTCTTCGGTATTCGACGGTGCTTCATCATCATGCGACCGTTTTTTGCTTTTAACATGGCTCATCACCTGAAACAGATGGGTTATTCGTTGCCATGTTTTTTCTTTTTCGACAATCTGGCATGCCCATCCATAAATCAGTAGGCGTAGCATACTGTAAGACGTCAGATATATTTTGATCAAAAGCAGTCTTAATTTACTTTAATTCGAAATGAAATTACACTGATGAGATATCGCTGTCAAGGATCGATAGCTGATACGCGCTTGCCTAGGCAGAGTGTAAATTGCATGAATATTTTGAGGATTTTGGTTAGCTTGCATTGCTCCTTCCTTCCAAATTGCAAGCGGGGACAAAGTTTGGGAAGCCATCTTTTTCACTCTTTCAGAGGGTGTTTGATTCGTTGAGGTTTAGTTATTGGATCAGGTAGGGACCAAAACCAAGTTGTGAAATGGACTGAATAAGCTTGTTAACTTCCACGAAGTGGCATGAAATTGCTACATTCTAGCTTCTGAAGCTTACTTGCTGAGCTGATGGATGCACAAATGAGAAGCTTTTGGATTCTTTTCTTTCTAGCAGTGGTAGCTGTTGAATTAAGAAGTGAAAAGGGGAGAAACAGCACCGCTCATACCCAGGTCAATGCCACTAGTTCTTCAAATCCTGCCAAGCTAATAGAAAGACAAAACAAGACTTCGCATCCTGAAGTTGGGCTCAGCCACAACAAAGATGGTACTAGTTTGATTCTGGGTGCTATGCCGTGGGATAGAGCTTCTTTTTTTCTTCTCAACACTACAACAAAATTTGTGCCTTTTTAACATATTTTATCATAAAAGAACTTAACTACAAACTAAAAAATTTATATGGATATAAATAAAATAAATCAAGAATTATATATATATATATATATATGCTAATAAATAATAATAAATTTATTGATTCCAACCAAAGATTAAGTCTAAAAGCTAAGATAAAGATGTTATTTTTTAGAAGAAAAAAAATATGAAATATTTATTTTGTTTGAAATTAGATCCCTAAAATTTTAATAGGTTTGAATCAATAAAATCTTATTTTATTTTATCAAATTGAGCATTAACTCATTATTAAAATCTATTATTAACATCACGAGAGCCTCATATAAAGCTAACCAAAATAAAAACATTAAATATAATCCCAACTCAATTTAATGTGAAAGAATTAAATTGTGAATAAAAAAAATCAAGTAATAAAAATAATAAAAAAAATATTATGGATAACTATTGCAACTCATAATGGATTGTGTTTTTCTTCTCTATTGCATTTTCATCATTTTTTTAATATTTCTTTTATTTTGAATGATTTCAAACATTATTTTATGATTTTTTAAGAGTTAATTTGATGAACCTGAACCACAATTAATGGAAAGCAAAAGGACAAAATAAAAAAGAATGTTGTAAATGAAAAAAAAATGTTTGAAGGATCCAATAAAAAAAAATGGATGCAAATTTTAAAAAAAAAAAGATTTGCGGCGGTAAAAAAAAATGAAGGATACAAATGAAAAAAGAAAAATAAAATAAAATTAAGATGGTGTATAGTTCATATAAACAATGTTTCCACTCTAGGTTCTTTAATGTGTAGTATAGTATGTTGGTGGCGGCGGCGGCCGTGGCGGAGGTGGCGGGCATAAATGGGCTGGTTGAGGTAGGAAAGGAAAAGCAAGAGAAGGAGAAGCATTAGCAACTACCCGGTGCACAGGATCGGATTTGTTTGTTTTGGATGTTTAGATGCGTCATCTTTGATTGACTTTGAATTGAAAATATGACTAATATTTTTTACACGGTGTAATTAAGCTGTGCTTGGAATGGGAATTTTTAATAATTTAATATGAATATGATTTGCTTCAATCCATGACAAGATCTCCGTTGTCGTCCAGCGGTTAGGATATCTGGCTTTCACCCAGGAGACCCGGGTTCGATTCCCGGCAACGGAATTTTTTACATTTCTCCGCTGCTTAATGTGAAGTATGATTTAGGCCCTTACTTTAGTCAGATTCGTAATGCAGCCCACAGAATTTGGGCCATAAGACTAAATATCATAACGAAAAAACAATCACTCAGGCCCATATTATCGATGCTGCTATAGGCTAGCAAGCATACTGGCGTCAGAACACCGCTCTCCCTCTCTTTTTACTCTTATCTCCTGCGAGTGACAATGAAGATGATGATGATGATACGACGGTTACCTCCAACTACGATTACTCTAACATCAGCATTTTCATGTCGTTTTACTTCTCCCAAATTCTTCCCTGACCAAATAATAATCTCCTCAAAATCAACTCCCTGTTACCCTAGAATTTCCCTCCTCGCCACTTTCTGCTCCGCCTCTCAAGTTCCTGACCCAATCATTGAACAAGACTCTTCAAAACGTGTAAGATATCACCATCACTTGATTTTCAACTCCTTTTACGAAATCGTGTTTAATCAATTTTTCTGATTGCAGGGTCCTTTGAAACCTGGCTTGTATTTAGTTGGAACCCCCATTGGAAATCTCGAAGATATTACCTTGAGGTAGTTGCTGAACTTGACTAGCAGTTTTTTTTATTTTATTTTTAAATTTTGTTTTATTACAGAATACAATTATATTTTGTTTATTAAATTATTTAAAAAAATCACCAATGCAGGGCTCTTCGTGTATTAAAATCTGCTGATGTGATACTGTCAGAAGACACAAGGCATTCCGGGAAGTTACTTCGTCATTACAACATCAGAACTCCACTGGTGAGTTTTCGGTTTTCTGCGTCGCTGTTTTTATTTTTATTTTAGTTGTTAATTGTGTGGTTTATATTTGCAGCTGAGTTATCATAAATTTAACGAGTCTCAAAGAGAGCAACGGGTGTTAAGGAGGTTAAAAGAGGGTGAGATTGTGGTGCTGATTAGTGATGCAGGGACGCCAGGAATCAGTGATCCCGGTGCGGAATTGGTTAGCATTTTGTTAAAAAAAAATTTTAAAAAAATTCAGCTCTTAGCCATGTTGTAAGATAATAGTAACTGTGAATTGTTTAGTCGATCGTGTAGGATATAATGAATGCGTGTTTGGAATGTGGTTGTAGGCGAAGTTGTGCGTCGATGAAAATATTCCTGTTATTCCAATTCCAGGGCCTTGTGCGGTTGTTGCTGCGCTCTCTGCTTCAGGCTTGGATACTGATGAGTTTACATTTGGTAATTTTGTTGTAAATTTGATGCTCATATACGTTTCTGATGTTTTGCTAGCAGCATTAGGATTGTCAAAAACTAATGATATAAATTATTTTTTTAGTTGGATTTCTTTCCAAGCATGGTCCTTCCAGGAGAGAGAGGCTGACAGCTTCTGCAAATGAAGCAAGAACACAAATATTCTATGTTCCTCCGCACAAGTTTTCTCAGTTTCTCGAAGAATCTTCATTGCTTTTTGGTGACTCGAGGTATATAAGGCTTATCATCGTCATTGTTAGTACAGCACTCGAGGTATACAAGGCTCATCATCGTAGTACAGCACTACTCACATTTTCTCAATTCTGTATGGATATGCGAGTTCTTACAAGTTCTCAGGGAAACACTAAAAAAAATGTATTGGTTGTATGTTGCTGGCATTCCAGTTAGACGTGCATTATTCAGATTAAGCAGATTTCTGTGTGCTACCCTTTCTTTGTGTGGCTTCGTGCCTTTTGGATGCAGTGGTCCAAGTAATTGAAACAACACCCTGTTATGAGTTCACTTCATGAGGATGATGGAACTCATCTATATTCTGGACTCTGACCTTCATGGATCAAATTAATTCCATTTTTTTGTTAGATAGATAAAGATAAAGGTATCGAAAACAATAGATGGAAAATGTGAGCTGAAATGGCAGACTACAATCTACAAGTTTAAAAGTATATGAAACCTGACAAGAACTGGAAAAAGACCAAGTAAATTCCTTTATTCTGTTTAGATTCCATTTTTGACACCTACAAGACAATTTCGAGAAGCCCAGCTACAGTGAGTATCAAAATAGTCACGGTTCAGTAAGTTAAATGATTAATTAGAGCTGGTTGTGACAGTTAATCTAATTGCATTGCAGGCGGTGTGTCATGGCTCGAGAAATGACAAAAATACATGAAGAGGTGGCTTTTTATTCTTTACTTTTTACCCGGTTTATTCTGTTCATATAGTGTTTAAGAATGTGGATAGTGATGCTGATTGTGGAAACTCGAACTGAAGTTGCATCATTTTAACCAATTGTCATTAAAAATTATTATTGAGCCTCAAGTGATGATAATGCCCAATAAATTAGTTATCAGTTGTCCACCAGTTTTTTGTGTCATCCTTGTTCACTGATCAAGATGAGTGTGCCTAATCAGTTTTGGCGGGGCACTCTGGGGGAGGCCAAAGTACGTTTTTTGAATCAACAACCTAAGGGGGAGATGACACTGCTAATTGAAGGCAGGACAAATTGTTTGGTTGAAACTCCGTCAGAAGATCAGCTTGAGCATGAATTGGGAGAATTGATCTCCCGTGGGCATACACTTTCTACGGTAATGACCCATTTGATGATCATTAAGTTTCTTCATGCAATCCATCATTGTTACATGAATTCATCTCGCACGTGAATGATTCTGAAGTTAAACATAGTGGAATTCAGTTAGCTTTGATGTTTTAAAACCTGATGCACTTTTGAATTATGAGTGGTTTTCATTTGGACATAGCTGATAGAAAAAAAGATGATAAGCATCGTCTTTCTTGGTTCCCAAAAGCACCTAGCTATGACCACCCCTCTGCTTCCTTAATTACCCTGTGAGAAATTGTTATGGTGGGTCCCATTTTATGTGCGGGAACAAGCGCAATGCATAGGTTATATGTAATAATCTCTTTTATCATTTGCTCTTGCTTTGTTACACTGCAAGTCTGCAACCGTGGTTATGATTTGCTTTGATGTGCGTGTAGGCAGTCAAATTGGTGGCTGAAGGAGCATCAGTGAAGAGAAAAACATTATACTCGCTGGCATTGAAGAAGTTTGGGAAGCAACTTGAAGCGGATGATAATTCAAATTAGCTCATGTCACTTGCATTGAAGAGATTTTGCCATTGCCTTATTGACTTCTTGAGTAGGGATGCGAGTTATAATCAACCTCCGCATTTCCCCCTTGCTTCCTGAAGTCAGCAAGCGTACCATTGTTGGAACAAATTGGAGAAAATATTTTTTTCCTCAAAGAAGTTGAGAGAGGGCAAAGTGAACTGCTCAGGGGTTATTGCAGGCATGGTATTGAGGTCCAGGAGCAAGACTTTTTTTGCCAAGAGGGTCAAGGGAGCCATGAACAACTTATACATGAAGGTACTTCATATTGGCGGACTTTTTGAGTGAGATTTCTTACATGTATCGGCACCTTTGTCCACCTTGCTGGCTTTTGTTTAGGTGGGAGACACTCTGCATTTTGTGGGTTCACCACCAGCTTGATTTTTTATAAACTGTTTGTCGACTAAAACTTGACCAAGACATTGATTACCAAATTGAATGAATCTGCTCTCGTGGGATAGCCCACCAGTCCATGAATTGCTAGATTGAGAAAGACCTGATTTTTCTTCTAATTTTACTCTATCCAAAAAATGATCCTACAATAATTTTCTTCTTCCATCATCCACCCTTGATTTGAGCTGTTCGGTATACGGTCCTACCATAATTTTGTTTCTGTCTTTGCTCAGTTCTTGTAAAAGAGTGAGTCATAAATGTCAACAGAACCAAGATTCCGATAGGTCAGAACAGTGACGAGATGTCTTTCACTGATTTCTATAGATGCAAAATATGATAGAACCATTGTAATGATGTTAAGAACGAAGTGGCCATTACTGGGTCAATAGGGTGAACCAATGAACTGGGCTGGATGTGACTGGAACCAGCTGTGAGCTTGTATTTCGAAGCTCCAGACAAGGGGATCGGGATCACTGGCACTGCTAAATAGCATCACATGCGCGGTCCATGATCCCTGGACCCAATCTTTATCAAGCTCAAATCTCGACCCTCAGATTTTCATTTCCTTGAAAATCAAATCATTCAACATCAACACTGTAAAAAACCCTCTTCAAGAACCCACAATATTTTTCTTTTCTTGCTATTTACTTGATAAAAGGCGGACCGCTAATACTGCTAAAATGCTATTGATCTAGCATCATTGATGATTAAGCAAAAACTGTATGTACAAGATTATAATTTCTAGAGGTTAGTATAGTATCCCGTGTAGTGTAAGTAGACTATCCTGTGCCATCATCACCATGGAGACACCGTACTGGTAGAGGCAGAGGAGGGATTGAATATACGTTGGCCAGTTGCTAAAATACGCCGGGGATCAAATTCCATTTTCCTCTGATAAAATCGGTCCCATTTATCCCCAAAGTGGTCCATCCATTCCTCTCGTGTAGTGTAGTGAGGTAAATACTGTTTCACCTTGATCCCTGCATCATCACAGAATCTGAGGATCTTACGGTTTTGATCAGTCAAGTACTCCAAGGACTGAGTCTCTTCGCCATTATCCAATGCTGATCTTAACAACGCCACCAGATAAAACACATCCTCATCTGGTGTCACAACTGAGCTCCTTTGGTCCCACCTACACAAGATTAAAAAAAACCCAACAGCAATAACGTTAAGAAAGATCATCTGCATTTAGCAAACAAGAAATAATCAAGACAGGACATCAGATTTGGATCTTTCTCGAGTGAGAGTTCAGTTTTCTTGTAATGATGTTAGTTGGGATTTGATGGTTTTGGACTAATCAATGGTTGATCCCATCAAGGCTAGGTTTTCGGAACTCAATAGACAAGAAAAATACTAAATACCCTTCACAGTTTCATGCCCTATCAATCATGTCAGGTCTTGTTTAGCTCTATCCTTGCTCATTGAAGGCCTGGTAAGAGTTTGGAGGTGGACATGATACCATCTTCTCCCGGGGGACCCATAACGAAGATCGCCTGACAAGAGAATCTGCCACTGGGACGATCACTACCGTCAATTTATTGGGTTCCAGTCAACAAAAGAGAAAAGGGTTTGTCAATCCTAGCTGGCCTTTAATACAAAATATTCATCTGTTGAGCTGGTTCTTTTGCATGTGGGCCACGTGTTTCGTTAGATACATATGCCACGTGTATCAGTGTGACTCAGAGGACCACCATAGTCATGGGTCTACCCGATTTTTTACCCTGTCTCTTTCCTTCCTCTTCGTCTTTTCCTTATCATCATCGTTTTCAAGTCCTCAAGAACTCGTCCGATTTGTAATTAACTAACAACATATTATTGACACAAGGAAGTATTATTGCTAAGAGTGAGGGTAATGGTAATGACAATGCCTTGTATTATTGAAGGAAGGCTGATAGCTACCCCTAACGTGAAGAGGTAATCTCTAGCTTGGCTCTAGCTAGCTAGCTAGCTAGCCAGCATTATTTGTTTTTGTCTCGTATGTATTATTGGCAGGCAAGAGGTGGTTCAGAGCATGCTTTCTTGTACACAAAACTTAAATGTACGTTTACATGTATTCAAAAAGTATATAGTTACATGTGCTTAATTACGTGTGCGGTTGGACGACGACAACAACATGAAGACACTTGATGAGAGACTTGTCGTGATGAGAGCAACACAATGATAGTCCCATGTTGCATGCATGCAGTACTTGTGAAAAAGATAAGAGATAAAAGATGAAATGCATGTTATGGAGCGCTAAAGAGCCAAGAATCACTCACTTGTTTTTGTTCATGGGGTAAATGAGGATGGGCCCACTTGTCTTGTTGTTTCCCAAAATGCCCTTGAAGACACCCCTGTCAAGGTCAGCAATCCTTGATCTGGGAACAAATAGGTTGAGCCAAGGGTGCGGCACCTCCCACAAACCCTTGGCTCTCAGCTTTAACTCGGCCCTGTGGACGCGATCCAGAAAATCAGTGTAGGGCAGATCGGTTGTGAAGACTGTTGATGGTATGAAGTTCAGGTTCTTCATCAAAGCCTCTACTTCCTGCAGCAAGCAACCACCAGACAATACTTAATTATGATTTGTTGGTGTCATTATAAGAACATTAATAGAAAAATATAATCCAAGTACAAAAAAGAAAAGCTGCTGCTACCAGACATTGTTGCTTTTGTCAAGATAAGTTGATTCCAATCAATTCTTAATAAGATCAAGAAAGGAGATATTAATTAGAAGAGAATCATTTGGTGGGTGGCCGGCTTAATAATAGATTTATTAATATTTAATGCAGTTAAAAAAAATAGAAAAGTAGCGTTCAATCTGAGGCTCAGACAGGACGATAGATTGCACTAGATCTCCCATGTTTTCTTGTACATGTTTTCTAGCATTTTTTATAGTAGCTAGTACGTATAAAAATACATACTCAGCAATCACAATCATATAATCTAGGAGTAGTGGGGGCAACCCTTGAGGGCAGCATATTGCTAGAAGTAGAGAAAATGTGTACAATAATACAATTGAATGACAACGATGATAGTAGAAGGTTCTATATTATTGTAAGAGGAGATGATTAAACAAATTATTGAGAAGAAATTTAATTGGATTAGCATGCATTTCGAACCCACATTCAATGAGGACAGACGTGGTAGCTTTCTAAACCTGTTTTTTTTAACTACTATTGTAACTAGTCTTAACAGCATGGTTAGCACCATGATTAAAGACATGTATCATGAGGGATTGGGGTGATCAAAAAACAAAAACAAATCATGGGTAATATTTATATTAACTAACCCAAGTCAAGTTGTCGTCGACAAAATCATAATATCAGACATGTTTGTGTTTCTAAGGAAGATAACGAGTAAGAATTTTTGAAATTCGATCAACCTGATTTTTTTACAATTCATTCTATTTGTTTTTTACAATTTATTCTCTGCTTCAATTGATCTAATTGATTTATTAAGTTTAAATTATTTGTTACATTTTATAATAGGTTTTAAGCTAATTTATTAAGCCTAAATCTTAGTTACATTTAAGTCTACCTCATGAAGATAGATAATATAAATCTAATATATTCATGAAAAATTCAGCTGAAAATCTAATATATTCAAAATTGGTAATATAAGTCCAATTTATAGATACTTATAGTATCTATAAAAAATTTAGCTGAAGGTATAATATATTCAATTAATCCGGTCAGGTTTAAAAAATAATTAAATGGATAATTTTATAATTTATAAAATAAACTGAGTTAAATACAGTTATGAGTTAAATATATACTGATTGGAGATCGTCCAGCCACCAACTTAGGAGAAAAACATTATCAATATCTATTATTGTAGTACTCTGCATTTAAATTAATAAGCCATGGTGCCAATTAAGACGAGCAGCAAGGCGATCGTATTATTATATATTAACAAGTTCTTGCTGATAATTTTACGAGAAGTCCTGTAGCCACAAAAATATGCACGCATAATTCTGTGGACGAATTAAAGGGATTTTACCTGATCAATGGTATCGCCAGTGGATTCATCGTAATTTTTGGTGATCTCTAAGCAGTAGAGCACACCCCCATTAGCCCCAACTGAGCTAATCTTGACAGGATTACGAGGGGAAAAGAAAGAGGACCTCCAATTGTTAATAAGCCCTTCATCAACAATAACAAATCCCTCGACATAATCGAATTTTAAGGTAGAAGGTTTTCCATGCATGGAAATGAGGTATTCTTGGTCCCCGGTAAAAGTCGAGAAGTTGGAATACAGTACTCTTATCCACCTCACCTGCGATAAATAAAACAAAGAGAACGTGAAAAGGAAAGAAAAAGACCATGTTAGCGGCAAAAGCAAGACGTCAACAACATTGCCAGCTTTAGAACAGCCGTTTGAATGAGTTAAAAAGCTTACATGGACCCAATCTTAACTCATCAGTCATGAATAATTATACTTGCTTCTTTCGTTTTATCTTCTACTAAGACTAGGAAATTTATGCAAAGTTATGTGCCCCACCGTGGAACAAAACCAAAATCTGTCACCAACGAGTGAAAAATATTGATGTTGTTCAAAGAGAGAGAGAGAGTTATACCCTTTGAGGAGCTGGTTCAAGTGCAATTCTAGCCCTAGTGATGATTCCAAATTGCCCTAGACCACCAAGAACAGCATGGAACAGCTTTGAATTTTTTTCTTCGGAGCATGTCATGAGCTCACCTTTGCCTGATATCCAGTAGTGGAATATTAATTACATCAACAAAAAACCAATTAGAACCTGTCTCCCAAGATATACAATTGAGGCAGCCAAGGAAAAACCCTGAATTAATTTGTGCAAAAAATAATTATCCAAAAACAGGAAGACAACAAGAAGAAACCAGCCATGCAAGAAAGCCATGGATATTTTAAGGACCAACCTGTGACGACGTCAAGCTCATAGACATTGCTAATTTGAGGTCCATGGTTAAAAGCTTGCCCACTAATTCCACCATTAGATAAGGTACCACCTACTGAAAGATACAAATAATCTGTCCATGATTTTGGTGCTAGCCCATGCTCTAATGTACTCCTTAACACATCTATCCACAGCTCCCCTCCCCACACGTCTACATGCATCTCCTTCACAGCTACTTGTGGCTTTGCCAGGTTCCCCAACCCAAGGCGACTCCCTCTCGAGCCGCCACTCATTTCAATCACCACCCCGTTACTTGTCTGTGCCTGACCGTTTATGGAATGCCCATGACCCCTAGCCGAGACCGTGAAACCCTGAGATGAGAGGTACGCCGCTTGGACAAGCCGAGCTATGTCATCAGCGGAACCCGGGTGCAAGACTGCCATCGGTTCGGATCGTCTTATCAAGCCGAAATCAAGAGAAGCCGTTTCGACATCAAACGGATCAACGCTGAGCTGACCGTCAACCCCAAGACGAAGTAGCTCCGATGGGTCAACAGTCAACCCTACAGTCACAATCAAACGACAGATAGCGAACGTTAAGAGAAGCTTAGTAGCCATTTCAAGGATTTCTTGTTTCTTTTCTTTGGTTTTCTTGTATATTACGAGTAAGAGTAATAATCCTTCATAAGGAAAAAGTCAAGAAGGTGGTGTCAGTTAGAAGTAGGTGGCGGTGGCGGTGGCGGTGGCGGCGGCGGCGGCGGCCGAGGTGGTGGTTTCTCGATAAGGGTGAGAGGTAAAGAAAGAGAACAAAATTTGGTGCCCCTGTTTGTGGTGGTGGGGTAACGTAAGCTGGATTGCGCTTTAAAGATTTTCTAGGCCGAACATGCAAAGTTCAGATTCCCCGCTAATCCTCTCTCTGCTCTTTTTGCACGTTGCACAAAGTATTACTTACACACACATGTAAGCATAAGAAGGTAATAATATAAGGTAATTCAACGACAGAAATATTAAATAATATTTTGATTTTAATCTCTCGTGTGTTTGTGGTAGTGCAGGTAGAGGGGGAGGGGGAGAGAGCCTGACTATTGTGTCCTTGGGACGTTTATGAGTTGTGCCTGGGATATAAGATACAGGCTCTCAATTTATAGGACAAAATGGGGTCGGGGAAGATAGAAGGGACACGTGGACGATCACGTGCAAGAGGTGAGGAGACACGTGTGGAGGAAGAGAGTGAGGCAGTATGTGGGGCCAGGTTTTTGAATAAGGGGCCCAGGTATGGATACGGAAGATCCATGTAGGGACGTAGGCAAGGGAAGGTTCACGTGGTTTCAGAGACTGGACGATGTATGCAGCCAATACGAAAGATTCTCTCAACGTATCTCCTCCCTTTCTCATCTCCACAGGGAGAAAAAAATTTATCAGCAAAATTCCACCATACCAAGTATGAACAGTCAGAATTATTGGCTGCAAGGGTGGGAAAAGGCCTTTAGGTTGCATGCACGAATAGATACGTTCTCTCTATCTTTATTGTATCTGTTTTTTTCTTCTCGAAATAATAACTAAATATTAAGGTAATAGTTTAATTAAAATTCAATAGAAAAAGACCTTGAAGTGATCAACTGGGACAAGAAATATTAGCTTATATGGTGATTATCAATGACAAAAGCATATGCTTAAACCGGTCATGATCATTGGATAATGTTTCAGCAAGTCAATTTTGAATTCCAGAGAAATAGCCGCATAAAAAAAAAATATTCCATCAAGACATGCAAGCCAAGTTTGCAATGTGGGTTAGATTTAATTAGGCTCTAGCTAGCTTGCCATTTATAGATATAAATATAAACAACAAGTGGATTTGGTGGACAATTTAATTATATTGCATGATGTTATGGTGATCAAGGATATTACTCCAAGGGACGGTCCCTTTTTTCAAGTGGATGTTCCGTGACAAAAATGTACTCTTCTAGTTTTAATTATTTTGAGTACGCTTTGAAATGTAACAAGGGAAATGAAGAATATATATATATATATATATTGAACCTTCTAGGGTTATTTAAAAGTGTTTTTAATTAAAATAGTTTTTTGATATTAGTATATTAGAATCACTGAATATAATTAATTTAATATTTTTTTCAAGTAATTAAAAAACGCATTAAAAAACCGAAGCTACCACAATATTAAACCATCACTTAATATTCTATATTGGTTTTCGCAGAGAAATTTGCAATCGTTTTCTTATGATATGCTTCAATCTACATTTTCATGTTGGGAAACATCCGAGAGAATGGCTAGAGATTAAAATTCTTCAACTTGTGAAGCTAGTTGGAAAAGGTTTTTCAAGCGAAATCAACTAAAAACATTCCTGTGGTGATCAATTATGGTTTTCGTGGATCATTTACGGAAAAAATAAACTAAGATTTTTATAACTCTAAAACTAAAGCCTTAAGAGAAAATCTTTGAATTTATTAGATTCCGAAAAAATTATAAATTTAATAAAAATAATCTCTCTAGACATACTACCTTTTAAATAAGAGTTTAAACTGCTTTTTGAAAAAAATCAATTAATTTTATAACTAAAAAAAAATCCTAAAATTAATAACTAGAAATTAAATATTTTAGTTAGCAAACATAATATATAACACTGGTATTACTGGGCCAAGATCAAATCTCCGGGCTCATTAATTAACTACAATGATTCTTTCCTTGATGTTATATTAATATTCCAGGTCATTACTAAATTAGAAGAAAAGATTACAGAGAATAAAGTAAGAAAGTTAAAACTTGCAATAATTAAGGTGATGAATGATAAGAAAATTATAGTTTTGAATGGTTATTTCCAAGTAATAATTCAAAGGAACGCTGGGCGGTAACGCTGGAGTGCACCTTAGCTATTAAAAACACAGAGTATACTAGAATCCGTCGATGTACAGAAGTCAAGTCTCGATCAAAGGGATTCGACAAATTTGAATGATGTTAAGCAGATTAACTGTTTTCAAATGTGAAATTGGCTTTAACGAACCACATTCTCTAGACAGAGGAAGATGGGCTTGAGTGTGATGTTTTGGCACGCAATATTACAATGACTGGACAGACTGTAACAACTAACGAGAAACATGTGGGGTAAACCTAGGACGATATACCAGAGGTTGATTGGCACGGTTTGAGATTGACTAAATCCATGTAAACACATTTACTTCCAGGAAACAAACCCATAATTTTCTTTTTGTCATATATATATTTATATATGCATTTACTCAGTTGGCTTGAATGGTTGATTTTAGACCAAGTTTTGTTTCCTGTGTTTCTTCCTTAGAACTGGGTCCAAGCCTTTGGTCACAGGTCTTATCCATGTCTTACACGCGGAAAATGTTTCCAAATTATCATAACTCTAATGTTTTTTTGTTCGCTACAATGACAAAATATAATTAAAACTCTTATCTACCATTCTTGTGTCCTTTAGGCAGCCAAAACAGACAAATCAGATCCCAGTTGCGTACAGTAAGAGAGATAATACCTGGAAGCTTTCTTTGAACAATGTTCTTGACCAGAGCAGATAATGTCACAAATGACAGCTTTCATACCTTGGAAGCAACATGAGTATTATCTTCAGGACTCGTGTCTCATATCCTGCATTGAGCATACGATCCAATCGGCTGACTATTACCATAGAATTGAGATTCACAGCGACATATTCTAGGAGATTAATTTTCAAAGTTATTATATTGTGTTTGAATATTAGTGTTCTAACATAGAAAAAATAGATATAATTAAAAGAGATAGAAATGTTTTTAGTTAAATAATAAATTCGCTTTTTTGACACTCTTAAAATAAATTTCTGTTTTTAATTATCTTTTTAATATCTAAATAATAAATTAACAGTAATTAACAGTAATTTAGATTCAATATTTAAATCTCGGAAGATAGAATCTTGGAATGTAGTTTGATTAGGTAAGCCATCCCCTTGAGTACGCTGATGCTTTAGCAATGATTAAGATTAATGATTTGATTAAAAAAACCATTCCCTTGCACAATTATTCCAAATATTTACGGAATTAAGATGTATTTAATTTGTTCATATAAATTACAACATACAAGGGGAGGGAGTTTTCTCTCTTTCCTTTTCTTTGCAACAAATTGTCGTGATACGTGTCCACGATAGTGTTCTGTGCTGCGTATCTTCAAAAAGATTCAGTCTTTTTTGAAGGATGAGAAGGGTTTCGTCAAGTCTTTTTTTTATATCAAGTGGACTTTCTGTAGCCACTCTTTTCCTTAAAAGAGGCAAGTACTGTAGCCACACCACACCAATCCATGTTTCGCTACAGCCTCTCTTCCAGTCTGCGCAGAAGAAACCTGTAAATAATTATTTTTTTAGGTTTTTCAAAGATGGCCACATAGATTGCTTTGATTATATCAATGATAATAAACTAATGGTGGTCGGAGGGTTTGACAATTTCTGTTTTCATTACGTACGTGTTCATATTTATGATACATTATATTTTTTAAAATAATTTTTTTATTTTATAATATATTAAAACAAACTTTTCTATATTTTTATTTTTATTTTTAAGATTATTATATTAAAACCATCATAAAGTAATAAAACAAACCTTTAATTTGATATATTTTCAAACTAAAATTCCTTTTAAAAGGCACTCATAAACAAAAATTAGAAACGCTTTCAAATAATTTCAAAGCAAATTTTAAAAGTATGTTTTATTTTTTAAAAAATAAATTAATGTTTTTTTATTGATTTTGATATGCTAATAAAAAATAATTAAATTAAGAAAAAAAATTCTTAATTTATTTTTAAAAAAAATCACTTTTAAAAAAACATCCCATAGGAAATACACCCTAAATCAACTTTCTTTAATGCATAAAAAAATTAGCTACTTGTGTTGAGCATTAATGATACAATCAATCTATTGTAAGAACATAATATAAAAACAGATCTATCGGCTACAACAGCCGAAATTGACTGTGACGCGTT
>Ga0325411_1001537_pt1 | contig 25777 bp, 7 predicted proteins | sample PopdelMetagenome_13_FD_206181 | JGI IMG/M metagenome (GOLD analysis project Ga0325411, IMG submission 206181) | Populus deltoides microbial communities from Bellville, Georgia, United States - Xylem-PdIQD-R4 | ecosystem: Host-associated > Plants > Phyllosphere > Stem > Wood/Secondary xylem... | reverse complement strand
GCAACCCTACGCAGAAGAGTCATCACCGATCAGAGTATATGGATCTCCAGGGCGTGTTCCTAATCTTATCGACACCATATCTGAATTTAAACGAGAGAAAATGTCTTGGAATTTACTTTTTTCCTTTACCTCTCTTTCCTTCCCTCCACTTTCCATTTTTTTGCAAACAATTTGTGAGTCGAAGGTGTTTTTTAGTTTTTATTTTCTTAAAAAAAATGATAGATCAATAAAGAAGGTGCCATTTGACATTGGATGCTGAATGACTGCTCGCTATAAGCATATTTTTTGTTATTATTATTAAAATGAATATTTAAATAAACTTGTATGTATCTCAATTAATTTTTCATGTTTTAAAATTAATAAAAATATAAATATTTAATAATAATCATATTAACAATTATAAACTTTAAATTAAAAAAAAAAAAAAAAACAAAGCTATTGGTAGATTCCTGATTGATAATCTCGTAACCCCCACATGATTCCAAACCTGGTATTCCTGAGCCAGCCCTCATGCCATGATTCCCATTGTTAGCCGCTACTAAATACTATTATATTACTTTTCCTAGCAAGATATGGAAATCTAATTTGGAAAATGACTCGTTGCTGTTGAGTTATTAGATTAGTTAGAGTTAATTATTTTTATTAAAACAGTGACGTTTTAATTTTTTTAAGGTATTAAACATTTAAATTTAGATGGAGTTAAAATTAATTGAACTATTAAAAAACCATATCAGATCAAACATGTTTTATTATATTTATATCTTATTTAATTTAATTAAAAATTTAATTCATAATTCTAAATATAATGGATCAACTTGATGACCAAAAAGGTTTGATTTTTACTATCTAACCGTAATATATTTACATTTAATAATTTTTTTCATATATTTGTTAAAAGGTTGAGCAATTTTAGTAATATTTTATGTTTGAAAACGTGGTGTAAATTACGTTTCTAAAAATTTTAATTTTGTTATGATTTAAGATTGTTTTGATGTGCTGATGTCAAAAATAATTTTTAAAAAATAAAAAAATAATAATTTTAATATATTTCTAAATAAAAAATTCTTTACACCATCATTACTACTTGGAAAAAAAAAAAACATGCCATTGAAAATATGTGAGCAGCATTTTCCGATTCTTGAAATTTCGTTTCAAATGAAAGCTGAGAATTTTAGATCTTAACAGCTGAAGTGACTGAAAATCAATTGTTATTTCCTGAGCAATAGCATAGCACATAGATTGCAAGTGCACACCTACAATTGATGTGTATGACCCCTCATTGAAAGCTAAACCCTATGAAGAGACAAAAAGATATTTGTCCGCATACACTACTGGCCAAAACCCACAGAGTTGCCTTTCTCCGAGGACCCCATGGCTATGGCTATCGGTGCTTTACAGGAGGTCCGGTCCCCCCTTTAAAATCTACTCTCGACAGTCTTGGAAATTCTCTGATTATATCTTCGAAAGTCCTCGTTTTTTACAGTCACTGCAACAAAGAGAACTTCTCCTTTCATTCTCAGTGGTTGAGAAAAGCTGACGAACCAATTACAAGCCACAAGACGATGCAAAACATACACCTCCTATACATCCAATATTCCATATGTTTTAATTGTAGGTAGTGAAGTGGTAAAAGCTTAGGATCAAGAAATTTATTCGCATGTAGTTTCAGATTCGAGTTTTGTGATTACTAATATTGATAGCCACCGGAGACTTACCTGGTCGTTAACTCTAGAACCGTGAGAATTAATAGAAATACGTGTAAACTGACTCGAACACTTCACATGATTCAAAAAAACAAAAACATTCCATATGTTTTCTGGTAAGTCTCTAAAGATGTAGCACTCCAAATGCAACATCCTCTATTCTTTCCTGCCATATAATCCAAAGAATGGTTGCTTTCTATACATATAAAAATGCCAATCCAGTAGCAACTATCACATAATTTTCGCTTTAAACCGCAGAGACTTTGCACCTCGCCGAGTTCTGCAACAACGGATAAGCTTTCTAACATCCTTTCTTATAGTCAAGAAAGCACAAAGAAGAGCAATGCACATTGTTACTGGGTAGATATGGATACTCCTCGCGGAATTCATATTAGCAGAGTTTTTCAGGATGACTTCTCTTACAAAGCCCCATAGGATAAGCAGTGTTCCAAAGAGGCTCGTCCTGCCCTGCCATATGAGACCTAATACTGCTCCTGCCACTGCTAAGTAGCTTCCTGCCAGAATCTAGCGAAACACAAATGGTGTCTCGTTACTGAAACAACCAAGATATCATACGTATCACAAAATAGGTGGTGATGATATTACACCCTTATAAAGTGAAAATCATTTAAATTTAAAATTTACATAGATTCATATTATTTTATATTTAATTTTTATCAAATAAATAAAAATAATAAAATTTGAAGTCGTAATCGTTTCGTTATCAAAATTCTGATATAATATCAAAAAATCAACTGAATTTAAAAACTTAAACATTTTCTGACGCATGTAATGCGTAGTCAATGACTTCTGTTTAAAAAATTCTAATTATTATAGCATAAACATTATGACAGAGAGTTGATAATTTTATTGTGCTAGTTACTAACCTCTAGGTGCTGGAGATCAGTCGATGCAGAGGTTTTCCTCAGATTGGTCAAGTTATATAGCTTCGACAATTTACTATAGCTTGGGAAGGTTCTGTTCTTGATATAAGATCTAGCAATGGCACCAGGATACAGAAGAGCCTTGGGCCCAAATGCAGGATAGAGTTCAGTTGCAATCAAGTGGGAGGACATGACCTCTATCGGTGAAGTACAAGTTCCATTCCTACATGGTACCCTGTCAGAAAAAACAAGAAAGCAAGACATAAGTTTTTTTTCCCCCTTTGAGAGATATCTTTTGTGGGTGAAATTGCATGACAAGCGAAGAACTTCTTTCAATTCTTCAGTACAGGAATCGAAAAATTATAGTTAACCCTAATTCACAAAGCTTCATAAAAACAATATCTAGAGCTTGATTCTTCGGTTAGGAAAAAGAACGCCTTTAATATGTGGTTGTTCGTCCAACACGAAGAAAAAAAGTACTGCAGAAAACTCAGAAATGATAGCCTAACTATTTTTATAATTTTTTATGGGGCAGAAAAGGAATTGCACTGAAAATCCATTGAATTATTGAAAATATTTGAGAATTAATTATAATAAAAATCGTTCCCATCTTGAAAGGTGTGATACTACTGGATGGAGAAAGGGTCTTTTGATTGAGCGGGTGACAAGGACATTGAACGAAGACTAATTAAGTGGATGATTTGCAAAGCGATATTTTTAAAAAATTTAAATATTTTTTTAAATTATTTTTTTATATATTTTTATATAATTTTGATATGTTCGTATCAAAAAAAATTTTAAAAAAATAAAAAAATTATTTTAATATATTTTTAAATAAAAAATTAAATACTTTAAAAAACAACTTCACCACTCTAAACATCCTTAAATACACAGAAAGAAGTAAAGTGATATAATGATAGGTTACCTGAAAACGGGCACTTGAAAGATTATGATAAAGAAATGAAGAAAAGAAGCAATAGACGATATGATGCTTGCCCATCTCTTTGAAGAAGCCATGACAGCATCAAATGGAGAAGAAAATGATGTTAGGACCCACGATGGTGGAAAATTAGAGGCTGCCTTGCAGTTGTTCAACACGTTTCTTAGAAAGCGATGCCAATGAAACATACAAGCCTATTTTTCTATTTTTTGCTACTGTTTTTCCGAATCCATATTTGCAATACAACCCTCTCTTCCTGATGTGAGGGTCTTAATTTAGCCGAAAACATCGAGTGCAGTGGAGAAAGACTCTCTCTCTCTCTCTCTCCTTCTTTACCATGGAAGATTTGATTTTAATAGGTGAAGTTGATGCCAAGTAAATTTTGAAAGACAATTTTAGAAATTTATAAAATATAATGTATCCTAATTTGGAACGATTTGCCACCCAATAATATAGATAATACTTAAAACTTGCTGTTTCTAGAGAGACGACAAGGAGTAAAATTAGCTATGGTTTTAGTTGACCTACTAAAAAAACATAGAGAGGGAGATGAATAGAAGAGTCCTTGCCCTAGATGAAAAATATTGAGAGAATTTCGTCCTTGATTTTGTTTTTCGTTGGGTTTTTTTAAAAAAAATTGGGATTGACAACTTAGTATGCATTGAATATTTCCTCTTATTGTAATATTATTGAGAAACAAAGGCCTCGCATTTTTTTTAATAATAAAAAAATAAATCACTTAATTAAAATTAAAAAAAGCTAAAACACCTTGAAACAAGGTGGATGCACACCACTTTAAAACATTGTTATAAAGGTATTTTTACTCCTCCGTCCGAAAAAATTAATATAGATTTTTAAAAGCATTAAAGTCTTTTAACATGATTTATTTCTCATTACCAAATAAAAGAGATAATTAAATATTTACGCAACTTGATTGCTCAAGGAAATGATAAAAAATATCCATTAATTATTAAAAGGTCTAGAGTTTTTATGTTGTTTTTATTATAATGGTATTCGCATGAGCATTGTGAATTGCTATATGGTGCACACATAGTACTTTAAAATGTTCAATTTCATTCTTAAGTTTTGTATTGTTATGTCTTTGGTCCTTATTGTTTTTAGTTTCGACATTTCGGTACTCACATTTAATGTATATCAATTGGTTTTCCAAAAGAAAAGACTTCGATCAAGTGATCTGAGCTTTTAATCATGACAAAAAAATAAATCAGATCCTATAAAATTTGTTTATATCCAACTTGACTTTTTAGACTAAGTGGTTGTTTGATATTGTAGCTGTGTGTGAGGTTGAGAGTCAGTCACAGATATTATTGTTTGGTTAAGTTGAAACTAAGTTTTTTTTGGGTGGGACCCATCATAAATTGTGGTTGTACCTGAGATTTACCAAAAGCACAAAACTTATGCTTTACAAATAGCAGCTCACTCTCCACTGTTCACGTGAACAGTGAAGAGCGTCTCCATTGTTCATAGGCCAGACGGGTTCCGGCCCAAACCTAAATGTATTGAACCTAGTCCTACCTAGTAAAATAAAAAAAAATCCAACAAAATTTCGCAGGTATTGTGTTTTATTTGAAAAACTAGTGTTTAACATTATTAAATGACATTACATAATTAAATTAGAAGAAGATCACATAATGATGTGGCATTTGCAAAATTTGATCGCAATTCTAATTTTATTCCTAACGATATTTTACATGATATTGTTGCACGCTCAGGAAGCCATGGAAACTGTAGTCCTTATCGGATGGATTTCGTATGTGATGAAATTACAAATAGTTTAATGAAACAATAAAAAATACTTTATATAAAGTATTGTTTCTTTCATGATGTAATAACAGTAGTTAAATCAATAATATTTCAATTAAAAACCAACAATGTTAATATGTCTTTTTTAGTTATTTTATAACCTCAATTTCAAAAGCATTTTTAACCAAACACATTAAATTACTTTTTGTTCAATCTCAATTTCAACCACAGTTTTAACCAAACATATATTTTTCCAAACCAACCTAAACTAAAAGTACTTTTTATAAAAACAATTTTTTTTCAAACCATAATTACAAAAGCTACCATAATATTAAACACACGAGGATGTTTTAAGGTTGAAAATGTGATTATTAAAGTTTCAAAGATGGTTTTAGACGAAAATAGGTTGGAATTTAGGTTTTAAGATCCAAATTAGCTAGAACCCAATTTCTCAGCCACCGGATGTGGCCAAAATTTATTATAGTAGATAAGGTAAATGACGTGTGAACTGCTTGAGTTTTTAAAAAAGAAGGAAGGCACACTGAGTTTGGGCCTTTTCCTTATTAAGGTCAGGCTTACGAGCCTAACCATATAGCCAAGTCTAAGTGCCTCGACTTGATTTCGGGTGTGTTTGCACCGCGTTTTCTCAAATTTTAAAAACAAAAATTGCTTAAAATAATTTTTTTTATATTTTCAAATTGTTTTGATATGCTGATGTTAAAAATAATTTTAAAAAAACTAAAAAAAACTTCATTTTAATATATTTTTAAGCGAAAAACACTTTGAACTGTCACTATTACTACAATCTCAAATGCACTTTTCATTAGGATTTTCAATTTTTTTAATATTTTTTATTATTATAAAATAATGTATTTTCAATAAAAAAATTATAATTTTATTTTAAAAAAAAATATATGATGATACCATTCTTTTCAAATAAGACTACATGTTTTTAATGGTAATGTTAACAATTATTTTATAATTAATTATACGTGAAACTAATTAATTATTTTTTTATTATTTTTTTTCCTTGAATATTTAACGAGAATAAAATGCCTAGTTTTTTATTGTTAAGTTTTTATATAATTTTTTTTCAAATTAATTATTCTATTATTTTCGTATCAAGTAGCCCAAAACTATTAGAGCATCTATTTTTCTTTGTTTTTTGCATTTGTATTTGAAATTACTTTTCACAACATGGTAAATCTTTATTTTATATATATATATATATATATATATATATATATATATATATATATATATGAACAAAGGAGTAAGTTTTAGCTAGAGAGACTTTTGCAAAAGATTGGTAGAAAATGTTTTTTTGTCAAACACAATTATGTCTCAACGTAAAAAAAAAAAAAAAAAACCTTTTTGTATATCAAATATATGTTCCCTGTTTTGTTATGAAAATAGTAAATCGGCTTCTATGTATGCAACAAATTTTTATTTTTTAATATAAAATTTTAAAATTAAATAACATTATGAATTGATTGATATAGAAATCTTTAGCATAGCACGAACAATCAAGCTAGTCTATCCTATATCTAGTGAGGCCCTCACGAAGGGGAAAAAAAAAATAGCAAATAGCAAAATATGAAACCCATCCACTAGCTCTCATTACCCAGACACGAAGGGAAAAAAAAAATCAAGAAAAAGTGAAAGACAGAAAAAAGGATGAAATAGCAAAATAAAAAAGAAGGGGACTAAAGTGGATTAGATAAACTATGAACCATTCATTACAAAAAAAAATTTAAAATCACACCCCTATTTTGTTCTTACAACTAAACCTAATTCAACAAGCAAGAGCTTGATTCAAGAAATTAATTTTGTTGAATTGTCAATCCAATCAAGCATTTTTGGAAGCTACAATTTCTAATCTAATGAGCTAATTGAAATTCTCTCTCTAGCATTTGAAGAACCAAAAGTTGACGTAGCTATTCATGGATTAAGGGTGGTATTGCATTTAGTATATAAGAAAGGGGGTGATTTGAAAGGAAAAAGGAACAAAAAATTGTAACAAAGGTAAATAAGATCAGAAATACAGATAATTAAATAAGTGGTCTGCGCTTTGCTATGAGCTGATTCAATTTCTTTCATAATAAAAAAAAGACAGTGTTAAAAGGCTACCAACATGTTTTACAGCAAAATAAATTTTTGTGACTCGGTTATAGTTCTTAATGTCAAATGATGAAGATAAATTAAAAAAGAAAAAAAAAGTTCCGATCAAATCCAAGTTGGTATGACAAACTTAAGATAAAAAAATAAAGCAATTAAAAAAATAAATAGCAAATTTGACATAAAAAATAATAAAATAATGTAAAAGCCCCGAGTCAATCCGAGCTAGCATGAAAAATATGTGACTCGGATCACAAGATCAGGATATCATCATAGAAAAGTTAAATAAAAAAATAAAGATACTTGATCTTTAATAAACTTAATTTTGAATGATGAAATCAAAAAATAAAATTAGCTGAAACAAAATACATAAAAAAGATAATATTGATTCGGGTTAAAATTTCATACTCGTACGTGACCCGAATCATGAAACTAAGATCACTGCAAAAAAAAATTAACGAAGCCCAATTCAAAACAAATCAAATATTAAAGGTAAAATTTTAAAAAAAAATCAATTTCAAGAAAAGAACCAAGGAAAAAACTATTAAAATAATAATGGTTAAGTCTCACGTAAAAATCACATGATTAGGGAAGAAATTGAAAATAATTTTTTTTAAATAAAATTCAAAGAATGAGGACTAAATTTGATATAAATACCATATAGGATAAAATGCTAAGTGATGAAATTAAAAAACAAATAATAAAAAAAGATTTAAAACAAATAAAGAGCAATTAAAAGAATGAGGGTCATAATTGAAATAAGAAGAAAATGGAGGATTACTCTTAATTTTGGCTGGATTGACATGTTTTTCAAAGGTAAGAGAAACAGAGAGAGATAAAAAAAAAGGGGAGAAAAAAACTCAATCCGTCATTGTACCATCGCGATATAACTTGCATATGTCATCCTAGTGGATGTGCCTCCACGTTATCTTTCAAAAGTGATTATGATTAACATTTTTAGGCAGCTAGAAGACGTTGCACATGTCACCCAAAGACACGAGTGCATTACACATGCAACAAGTTTTTTTTTTGTTTTTTTTAATTCATTTAAATAATTAAGCGCCCTTGACCCCGTACAATATTAATGAAAAACCATAATAAAAAGACTAAAAAGGCTCTCAATCTTAGTTATAGATTTTTTTATTCAAAGGGTACTTTAGTAATTATACTATGCTAAGAAAGAGAAAAAGCCAAATACACTATTGCCCTAACAGTTAAGAAAATCCAACTTTTGAGGGTATTTCAAACATTACACTGTGCAAATAAAATGTTAAAAAACTTCTCTACCCCTATTTAATCTTGTAATAACAAATGTGTCTTATGAAAAATATTATATTATCCTTGAAATCATGTTATAGGGTTTAAGTTATGAAGAGCAAAATGATAATTTCACTATGCAAATCCACAGTAAAATGTATGTGTGTGTGAACACTGAAAGATTAATATCTTATAGCATTTTGTATAATAAGAAAGAAAAAAAAATAGAGAGAGAAATAATGGTTTGCCATCCAACATTTTTTTGCTTCCATGTTAGAATCTAGTAAACAAACACCACCATCACTGCCTCCAATCAACACAACAGTAGCCACAAAACCCACAACCAAAAAAACCCATCAAAGCAACCTTCATTTTTCCTTCATCTCTCAAATAAACTAACCCAGTTGCAACAACCTAATTTGCTACTTTTTTTATTTTTTTTGTCTAAAATAAAACAACCCCTACCACATTATAACTACCATGGTGTACTTTTTTCTTTAGTAGAAACCCAACTAGTGCCATCTAAAACCACCATGCACCACCAAATAACCAAACCATCCTCCACAACCCACTAATCACCAACCTTTTTTTTTCTTATGAATTTGTCCATAAATTGCCAACAACTAGCCTTAACCGTCTCCATCATACAATCTAATAGCCACCCAAATCTTTTCTCTTGCTATAACTAACCACCTGCCACTCACCTAAGCTGAAACCACAACATCCACCATTGACCTAAACTAAAGCCACTCTCCAAACCACCCAAAACCATATAAACCCACTTATCTAACAAAGGGACAAAGAAATAAAAATTCCTCTATGTTTGTCTCTCTCTTCAAATAAAGATGGACATCATAGCTAGAGCAAAAATAAAAAAAAATAAAAAGAAAGCACACTTAATCCAACAAGTCATAACCCTTCAACCTCATTGGCATGTGGATATATGCACTACCATCCCATGTGCCTTTTAACATGTCACCATATGATTCCTACATGCCACCATTAAATAGCCATGTTCCACCAACTTCAAGGGTCTTAGTTAGTTTAATGAGCACTACTATAGAGAACTTTTTGGTAATGTTATTAAACATGACCAAGCTTGGTGGGTTCACATGATGACCCATTGACTCACCCTCTAAACTAAGCTGAGTTTCAAAGTAAATTGGATAGGAGTTGACTTAATCTAGCTTAATCGCTTGTCGACATGACCAAAACATAGTTTGACTTTCTTAAAACAAAATAAAAAACAATTGATCTAACATTTTTTATAAACAATATTGAAATTATGAAATTTTCAATTAACTCGGATTAAATCGAGTTAACCTACCTAACTCGCGACTTAGATCATGACCCTAACCATGTTTAATAAACTTGTTTTCTAAAATATATTTTTATTTAATTAAATAATTATATAAATAAAATTACTATTTTTTCATGAGCAAAAATGTATTTTTTTCAATTGAAATTGTCTTTTGTGATTCATCATCTTTTTTCATAACAATTACTATTTTTTATTAGAAGAATATTTCATCGAATAAAAAACAACAATAATTAGAAATAAAAAAGTATAGAAAAAACTATAATGATTTGAAACAAAAAGGAAAAGACATATTTTTTTAATATAAAATTTTTTTTCTTTCATATATATTTTTTCATGAGGAGCATTATTTTTTAAACAAAAACTCATTATGATCGTTAAAATAGTCTTTTATTAGAAAATTTAAAAATCATAAATGAATAATCTCTCAATAACTATATGTAAAAAAACTGAGAACAATAAATTTTAAAAAATTATATTAAAAATCTGCAATTAAAAGAATTTAAGTGAAAAAATATTTTATTTTTATCAATATTAATGAGCAAATTATTTAAAAAAATTCATATTAGGCCAGGTCATAATTACTCATAAAGAAATTGATAATATCATCATAAAACATTTATAGTGCATTTCTATCAACATTAAAAAAAGAATTTGAAAAAAAAACGTAGAAAAGGGCAAAATGTTTGGACCAAAGAAAAGGGAGCTCGTGTTTTTGGCTTAATAGAAAGAAGACCCAGCACACGTGGGTCAATTAGATAATGCTTGTAAGCCTGACCTTATTTACATTTTTTTTAAAGGTAAATAACATGTCATCCATCTTTTTAAAAAAAAAAACATTAAGTAGACAACACGTCATTTATTTTTCCAAATCCCAATCACTAGAGAAGTGGCTGAAAAATCAAGCTTGGATTTTTTTGGCCTATAAAACCATTTTTCAATCTACTCTTCACCTAATAAACACCCTTAAATCTCAATAAACCAATTTCTCAACTCAAAACACCCTGAAATTGGTCTAAAAATGAAAAATCAGACATAAAACAACTCTTTCTCAACCCTAATATACCTTTTCTAGCGATATAGAAGCTTAAAAATTCTTTATTGACACTCATTTCTTTTCCAAAATGAACACTTCCATACCATATTTAACTTCTTTTTTTTCCTGAAATATGTCCAACCAATCGCTTTCTCGCTCATCCATAATTCCAAATCCTTATTTAAAAGTAAATAACATGTCATCCATTTTTTTTTTAAAAAATAAAACATTAAGCAGACAACACGCCATTTATTTTTTTCCAAATCCCAATCACCAGATAAGTGGTTGAAAAATCGAGCTTGGATTTTTTTGGCCTATAAAACCCTTTTTCAATCTGTTCTTCACCTGATAAACATCCTGAAATTTCAATAAATCAATTTCTCAACTCAAAACATCCTTAAATTGGTTTAAAAACACAAAATCAAACATAAAACAATTCTTTCTCAACCTTAATATACCTTTTCCAGTGATATAAAGTTTAAAAATTCTTCATTGGCACTCATTTCTTTTCTAAAAGGAACACTTCCATACCAAATTTAACTATTTTTATTTGAAACCTCTCTCTTCTTAGAAACATATAGACTAAAACACAAAACAAATTAAGTGTAGGACCACAATGAAGAAATCCTAATAAATAGGGATAAGTAATTAAGGAAAAAAACATTGGGATTAAAATTTTAAAACATATGCCTCATGAAAAAAAAAAAGGCTTGCATTTTTACTTCAGTTTCAAATTTGGTACTCGTGGTTTCAATTTTTTATAAGTAATAAATTGATGAGAAAGTGAAAACATGATCAAACTATAAAAGGTTTTTTGTAATTATCCATAAATAAAGTTCTATTTTGCCAGATTGAGCATTAACTTAATGCTGTGATTTTTAAAAAAAACTATGAGAACTTCATAGCAAGCAAATTGAAATAAATTTTAAACCTAAATTCTAATAAATTCAATATGAAAGGACAATTTGTTTTTTTAAAAAAGTTCAGCGATCAGAGAAAAAATGCTTGAAGGACCAAAAAAAGAAAAAAAAAACATTGTCTTAATCCATAATATTCTATTAGGGGAGCTAAATATTTTTCCCCATTTCTTTTAGATTTACTTATAGTTATAATTTTTTTAAATTTAATGTAGTTTTACATCCTTTGTTATATTTCTTTCAATATTTTATTCATTACACAAGATATTAAAATATTGGGTTCAAGCCATTGCATGGCAACCCTAGGGGTATGAAGCTAATAAAGAGCTATTTTTGAGGTAGAATAAAGTTGAAATCAATACCCTATAATGGTTTTGGGAGGATGAGTTATAACTGGAGGTGTTAAAAAAAAACTATTCACTCGATTAAACCATAAAAACAAAAAAAATTGAAAACATCGAACCAAGAGAAAGAACCAATCAAACCAATTTAAAAACCATATAACTCATTTGTTTTGGTTTGGTTTGGTTTTAAAAAGCTGAAACTAACCGAGCCGGTTGAACTGGACTAGTTTAACCAAATTTGAACTACCTAAAAAAAAAGGTATAGATAAAAGCTTTACCTAACCCTAATTAGTAATAAAGGTAGTCGCCCCTCCTTACCCGTTGCCCTATCTTTTTTTTCCTCACGTTCTCCCTTAATCATAATTGAGTTTCAACAACAGTTGCACCTTTCTACCTTCCCACCACACCTGCCCTCTCTATCTCTTGTTCTTGGTAAGAAGTCTGCCTTTTCCGCAGCCTCTATAATTATTCCTTTGATTGATGTGATGAAAGAAAAGAGGCAAATGCAGTGAGACAATTATTCCAACTATCATACCTTTTTTGATCTCCAATTTCATATGCTTCATGGAAGCGATTTGGTACAAGAATGTTTGTTAAAACAAAGAGGTTTTTAAAATAGAAAGAGAGGGGTGGTACTGATATGTCTTTCCTTTCTCTTTAGTGGGGGCTTTTACAATAATTAGGCTTTTCAACTTTTGTAATAGAAGGGTAGGGATAATTATTCCTTCCTCTTGAACACCACTAGTCATTAAAGTTGAAGCATCAAATCAGATTGTAATAAATAAACTTTATCATTATTATTGAAGCTTTCCTTTTCATTTTTTGCTTTGGTTTTATTTTTTGATCAATTTATTGCATAAAGTACCCATCTCATTTTGTTTTTGTTAGATTTTAAAACCATCAATTCATAGACCCGATTCAATAAAATGGATAAAGTTTGTATTTTTGTTATGATTATGGATCGATTTAACAGAGTACTTGCTAGCATAAAGATCTCATTTTTTTTTAATTTTAAAATATTTATTCAATGATCCAAAATAAGATGATATCTTGATTGTTTTTCTGGGAAATTTTTGCGAAGGGTGTATGGGAATAGGTTTCCTGGTTTTTAATGTAAAAAACGGACCTTAACCAAACCAAACTAGTTTGGTTTGAACCGGTTCTCGATTCTATCCGGGTTATACTATCAAGGAATTATAACTCTTGGTTCGATTGAAATTTTTTGCCCAAACCGAACCGTGAAAACTAGTTTATTTAAGGCGTAAATACTTGATCTCGATATTGATATCATTATATAATGATGTTTGTGTGTTGTACATTATTCTTGTTTGTGGATGGTTATTTATAAGAAATAAAAATATTATATCTCATTATAAAAAAATATTTATATTTGCATGCTTTGTTATCTTTTTTTTTTAAATAAAAAAAGTAACTCTTTGATTTTAAGACTTTTTATCCATTCTTATCCTCAAATGTTGCACTGATGATAAAGGAACTGATTGAAGCAAAACAATTTTTTTTTAATCTATATACATATAGTATTTCAAATCTAGACTAGTATGCTTAAGAGAGCCCCGATAATACTTTTTAGAGCTACTTTATCGGTATTTTAATCAATTACCCTATTGCAACATCACCAATAAGATAACAACATTTGTTATTTTATTTAAATTATAAAATTATTGTATATGTAAATATTATTTTATATTGATTTGTAAATGTTATTTGAATATTCATATATGTTTGTTATTTATTTGGGTTTTGGATTTTTAATCGTTCATTTATGTTGTGAATGTTTCATTTATTTGCCTTTTGGCTTTGGATTACACCTTCCTTTCAGTGAGCGAATTCAAGCTAGAATGACGCAACTCCATACAGGGCCATCGAAAATGCTTTTGGGTTTTAGGACATATCCTTTCTTTTACAATAAGCAAGCTTGGGCTGGATTGATGTAATCTTATATTGACTAATTAATAAGAGTGGAGGATTTTGAATCCATTTTTATCAGCAAGTGTTAGAACAAACTTAAACCTATTTAACCACCCACCATCCTTATAGGTCCAATGCTCATATTTCAAAAGCAAGGATTGTACCTTTTTTATCGGGTCCAAATTCCAAATCACTAGCTAAGGATTAATTAGCTTTTATCTTTAATAATGAGCACACATATCTTAAGTTAGGTAAACATATAGCATAACATATAATCAACACCACTCACGTTAAAAAAAAAAAAAACACAATGCAACTTACTTCAGGAGAAATGCTTTAAGGTGATTGTTATCTTTCTTTTTGGAATAACTAGCCCTGACTGGTTAAAGGTTTTTAGTTACCTTAAGGTTTGTTACAATTTGTTATATAATAAGCATCTCAATAAGATTCATCTCTAAATGAACTTGTGCATAAAAAAACAATAACAAATTTATAGAACACTTTCATTATGAATATACAAAAAAATAAATCAGTCAGGAAAAAATAGTATTCAAATATGTTTCATATCAACTAATAAACAATTTAAGTTTGATTTAAAAGACAATCTTAAAATTTGATGGGTTTAATTTTCCATAGAATTTGGTACCTTTAAATAGTCAATATAAGGTCAAATTCATGTCTAAATAGAAGTCAGCCAAATCCTCCTCTTTAAAAGACATAAGATTTGCTTATGAAGTATCCTTGGCCTTGATGAAAATAATTTTCTATAAAACCCAGGACACCAGACATGGTCATCAACTCTTTCTTATCAACAAAAGATTGAACAATTCTTATCACCCCTCATAAATCAAACTCCATATTCAATCCCTTGTTTAAGATATTAATTCAATGAATATTTGTGTTTATACAAGTTGGTTTTTGATATTTTTTAGGGAAAAAAAATACGAGTTGCATTTTGAAAGCTCAATTTTCCTCCAAAACAAAAAAAAAAGTTAAACAGAGACATGGTTGATGATGAAATAGCTCGGTTATAGCACAATTACTAAGATAATATCAATTTCATAAATAATGAAGTGGCTTGACTAACTGGCTTGCTTGAATAAAATCTTCAATCTAAACAACTTGATGGAAAACCTCCATATATGGAGAATATTATTGTACATCTCACTACATTGATGTTTTCCTCCATTAATTGAAGCAACATTTTTGACAATTTTCTATTATATCATCTTAGACATCCTTATCATAAGAGAATTTCAAAAGCATATTTAATCAATCAAAGCTTACCAATCACCACTCTTAGTGCTTCATATTTATCAAAGATTCATGTTTTCATGCTATATAACCCATCACAAATTATTATTATTACTTATCCATCAAACACGAAAAGGATCTTAAAAGGAAATGAAACTAAAAAAGATGAAGTAAACATGTTATATTCAGTTAAAAAGCATCTCAAAACTATTGAAAGAGAAGACTTGTAGGATCATATTCAAGCCATTGAAATACACCTAGTGTTCTGGATGTTGTCATTCATGAAAAATTCAAGGTTCCTGAATTTGCTAAGTATAAAGGAGCCTAATGACCAAAGACTCACCTCAAGGTGCACTACATGAAAACAGTTGAAGTTATTCATGATTAGAAACTTTAAATCTATTATATTTATAAAAGCTTGGCTAGGCTTTTTGTCAATTGATATATAAAGTTAGATGGTTTTAGAGTTTAAAAAAATGGAATATTGGGCTATTTGTTTTCTCTAAAATAAAATAGATTCAACTCAAAAGAAAGTCCAAATGGGTCTAATATTCAAAATATGGATAAAAAAGTAATGAATCAATTAAAGAATATGCTTTGAGATAGTGTGAAATGACAACACAAATATACAGTAATAAAAAAATAGCTTATTTCTATATGTATCATTATCTTCAAGGCTTTATGGTATGAATACTTTATCTATAACTCACCATTCTTGTTTGTGGAAATTTCAAGCACTGCATAAAGGATTAAACAGAGCTTGAAATTAGGAAGGATAAAAAATCCATCGATAATGTTTGACACCATACCAAATGACATATTAAAATATGGACTCTAAGTTGGAAGTCTTAACCTTAATTGTCCTAATTTTTTCTCCTCAACATCTTATCCTATCATCTCAAGCATCATCGAGTTTCATGGTATCATCAACTCCTAAATACTATTATCTAAGATCGATATATATATTTCAATCAATATTGTTCACCTACACCTTGTAAATACAAAAAACATTACCTTTATTTTGACAAATCTCATTCAACCACCACACTCTATGTGGTATGATCCAAATGTATAATATAAGTTTCAATATGAGATTTTGGGTCATTCAATTGAAAACTCTAAGGATTATAGATATCAAATTTAGAAACAAGTCGAGGACACATTTTTTATGGAGAATAATGGTACATGTCGTGTGATCACCAATCCAATCTATTATTGATATTATAAGTAATTGAACAAAAATGATGAAAAGTACTTGATGAATATTGCCGAACCATAAACATTTGATAGAGGGAGATGACATGAACATAGAAAATGGTGTTGCATTGTCAATCCCTTTTTGTAATTGAACTTTACAATGACAATCATTTTATCTTTTTGTTGAAAATTATTTTTATTAAATTTGTTTTTCATTAGATTTAGGATTATACTATATTTTTTGATGAATTATATGTCTTTCTTTTTACATCTTATTATTATTTTGAGAACAAGACATGTTTATTTGAAAGTAAACTTTTGACATTCTATTTTCATTCATGATTGGATAAAAACAATGGCAAATTCATTCAAAGATTTTCAACTTTGGTGAAATGCCAAAACATGTTATGCAAATGCTAGAGGGTGATCCCTCTTTTTGAATCCCAAAATATATTTCTCCACTCCCAATAAATCTTAAAAGGTATAATCTTTCTTAGAATAATTTTTGAATCTTAAATGTCATTTCCATTCCCAATAAACATAAGAAAGAAAGAAAAAAAAGAAATCTTTCTTAGAACAATATAGCTATGCTTAAAAGAGAAACTAAACAATTTGATATTTTAAATGATGATAAATTATGTGCCTTTATGTCATGACTTTACCCATCTCACTGTTTATTCTCTCTAGATAACCTTTTAGTTTTTCTAACTAATCATTATTTTTAAATAAGATTAGTATTTATTAGAATAAGGAAATTTGATTTTAAGATGAAGAATAGTCATCTTTGTTTTATGCTTCACAAATAAAATTTATCATTTATAGTCCCACTTTGAGCCTTTGACATTTTTCTTGAATAATAAACCAGATTGGGATATCTCTCATACGAGGAGGAAAATTAAAAATTTATAGATAACTGAAAAATTTCTCCATACAAAAAGAAGTAAGAAAATGACCAACAAGTAAAAAAGAAAAATAATTGAAAAAAAAAAGGAAAGATGAATAAGTTATCCAAATCATTTTTAATGATTATGCAAAGCACAAAATTAAAGATAAAAATATCAATGACAACGCACGAAATGAAACTTGAAGAATTGAAATCAAAATAAGATCAATCATCAAATGCAAAATTAAGGTGAAAAGCCTAAAAGTTTTCTACAAATGAATAGTTTTAAACCCTTAAATACCTTTTTATTCTTATATATATATATATATATATAACCTTCATAATCAAGAACTTTAGTCTATATTATATGCTTTTAAAAGTTTTTTTATATAAAAAATAATAATTTAGTATGTGCTTTTAAGTTTCAGTCTTAAAAAAGTGAAAAAACATTTTCAAGCAAAACATGACATTTTTATGTGTCATGAGAAATTTATATAAAGTAAAATAAAATATTTTTTTTAAAAGTCAAAACTCTCTTATGTGAATCTAATATTTCTTTCAAAATAACCTTCTAGTTGTCAGGAATCCATATGAGCCATTCAAAAAATAAAATAAAATGGGATAATTATTTTCTTTATAATCCCAATCAACCTCTAATCACATGCTAATAAAGACATCTAAAAATCGCATTGAAATGATATGTTTTGACTTTTAACCAAGAGATCTGAATTCCTATGTGATTAGGATACCTTGAAATTCATATCTTAATGACTTCGTTCCAATAATCAGAGTTGAAGATTGAGAGAGTAAAAGAGAGAGAAAAAAATAATACTTGTATAGCTGAATTAAAAGAGAAAGAAAGACGATGACAACCACTCTAATTAACTTAAAAAGGTGAAGAGAGGAACATAATTTTTTTTGTTAATATCTAAATATTCATGATTTTATTTTTCATAAATGTAAGTCAATGATTTTTTTATTACAAACTTAACATTGATTGGTAAATTTTAATTTTTTTTTATGAATAAGTTACTCAATTAATTATTACATTACATTTTTGGAATACCAAATATCACAAACTATAAATCATAAATTATTAATGATATTTTTTTTTATATGAACGTAATAACTCTATTAAAGTATATAATAGTAACTACAAATTATAATAATTATAGATAACAATCCTTGTCTCACAAGTTAGTTAATTTAAAATATATTATTTAAGAAAATATGCATAGTAAAGTACAATAATTTTTAAAAGAGATAAAATATAACATTTAAAATAATATTTTATAGTTTTTTCTTATTCTTATTCTTATTCTTTTTTTTATTATTATTTTGAAATTTTTTCTAAAACTAACACCGTTCGAGAATAAATTTGGGAAAGTAGAACATATAAAAAAATATTTTGGAAAATAGCACATCTAAGAATAAATTGGTTTTTAAATAAATTTTGTATTTAATCAATTGTTTAAAAAATATTGAAAAAATCAATCAAATCCTTGAAGAAAAGTTTGTAATTAAGAATCCCAATCTAGCTAACTGTTTTTGCATGATTATTTTTATTAAAAACAATATAAAAAAATATTTTTTAAATTAAAAAAATTGGTTTAATACAAAATCTATTTAAACACAAGTTTATTATTTTCTATAAATAAAACATATGTCTAAGTTTTCTATTTTTGTAGAAACTCTATTTAAAAATATATCTCTTTTTATTTATTAAATAAAAAAAATATTTTAAGAGAAAACACAACGTAAGTGCATTTTCTCAACAAAAAATGTTGTTGTTGTTGGAAAAACACTTTGCTTAACTACATTTTCTCATGGCTGTGCTATTCTTTTCTTTTTCTTTTTTCAATGTTACTTTTTTTTGGAAAGTCTCTAGTTTTTTTTTTAAAAAAAACTTTTATTTTGAAAGGAGGATTATGAATTTTAAATTAAAAGTTATAACAGTGGCGAAACCGGTGACGAGTTTCGATCCCAAAAAATTGGTGTGGTAATAAAGGATAAGCTATAAGAGAAGATAATACAAAGAAAAAGGTAAGAGTGATGGCACAAGTACCAACTAAATATCGGTAACGTTACCGTGAAACGGTAATAAGCCCAATAAAAAAATAAAAGTATAAAATATAAAATAAATATATCTTGAAATGATAAAATGGTCCCAAGATTTTAGAGGAACAACTTAAATGATTTTTATAAGTATTAAATAAGAAAATTTGGATTTTTGATGAAAATTCACAAACCAACCATTTTTGTGCTATTGCATATAATTTTCAATTTGACTGTCAGATTGAGCTGAGATTTTGCATGGGGTCTTCTAACTTGTTTTTTTACATTGGTTTAAAATTTCATATTTAATTTGAGGTCAGAAAGACATATAATGAACTGTAGTAAAAGCAGGCAATTTAAGTAAAAAAAAAAAAACATTAAACATAAAAGAGTGGAAAAATTATAAATTTGGATAAAATCAACCTATAAATAGGTTGTTTCCAATAGCCATGAATGGCTAGAGAAGGAGAGCTTCTCTCCATCAATATATTCTCAAATGTGTTTTTGAAAAATTCACCAAAAAAAAGGTAGGTAAAGGGAAATTATGGAAGAAAAGAGAGAATGGAGGGATCATTGAGTTATTGTTTGAGAGATTTTAGAGAGATAAAATGGTGGAAGAAGAGAGAAAGTTGAAGGGAAGAAGAAGAAGAACAAAATAAAACTTGGATTTCCTTACATCAAACTTATTGATTGGTTGCCAAAAAGAGATGAGGAACCTTTATAGAGTTTGATTGAAGTTTTTAGCATGATTGTAACCATTTTATGGAAGATGCACATTATAGAACTTGAGGTTTTGTATGTTGGGTAGCATAAAAAGATGATTTTTGGTTAGAATCATGTTTTTAGGTGTAAATAAATGTTGTGGTAATTGTGAAGAAAATCGAAGAAAAATATGTGTTGACCAACACTAATATGGGGTAGGGGGTTTGAATTTGTTGATTGAATTGGAATGAATTTTGTATTTAATTGTGTTTTATAATTCATCTAATTAATGGGTGTGAAGTTAATTGCATGGGAATTTGAAAAAGGACCTATATTTTTTTGACATAGTGTTTTAGCCTACACTAACAAAGATGAAGATAGAATTTTTTGACTTAGTTATTACAAAGACTAGATTACATCAAGTTAGGAAAAGTGTAATAGGGTTGGGTATGTGTTCAATTGCAAAGGGTTTGTGAAAAAATTTATGTATTCCTTGTAAAGGCCATTTAACCAAAGTAAATTAGGTAAGGGAGAAACAAAATCTCATGGGGCTGAAAATTGAGTAAACTAATGAAGTTTGATGTGTAAATGATGATGAAGAAGGACTATAATGATATCCTAAATTTTATCAAAAATAGGGGTTGTTTCGACAACCCATAATATGTCAAATGAGAGCTATTTTGGTAGCTTATAAATATCAAAATTAGAGTTTGAAAACGATAAAATTTTATGTTTGTTACTCATGAAAGTTATAGATATGAATACTAACTTTTAAATGAAACTACTCTTGATTATTTAAGAGTTATATAACTCCACATTTGAGCTAAAAATCAAGAAAATGACTAAACTGAACCAACTCCTAGACATACTTTTGATGCTACTATAATTGTTGATTTTAAACTTGAAAATGATAAAATTTGAAGTTAGTTTCGTATGGAAATTGTAAATATAGATGTTAGCTTTCCAAGAAAATTGGTTTCTTATGAAGATTATAGATATAGATATCAGCTTCCTAAAAAAACTAGTCTTGGTTAATTCAAAATTATATAATTCTAGATATGAGCTAGATGCGAACCTCTTGTTCATGTTGTCAAGCAACCCCCAATGAAGTAGATAACAACTCGAAAATTAAAAAAATTAGGTTTGATAAAACCTTGACCCAAAGGTAACCTTGTACTTAAAAATAAAAAATATTGGAAAAAAGACTTGGACCTAGAGATAATCTTATATTTAAAAACCCTAAGTATGCGAATAACACCATAAAACCAGTTAATTTTTGATAAGTCAGTGTACAATATTTGTCTCTACAAAGAAAAGTTGTTTTGCTACAAACAAACAAAAAAAAAATTCACATTTACTCTATAACTTGCTGCTGAAATTTGCAGCTAAAAAAACATAATATAGTCTCATCTAGCTAACTCTAATGAACTCTTTTTGAGTTGCAAGCTAATGGGCCTAAACTAGTAATCAACTAACATAAGTCCAATAATAAAATAAACCCTTAAACAATGTCTAATGAGCCAGAAAAAACCCAAATTTAAAATAATTATTCATCATTAAATAAATAAATAATATAATATAATAAAAACAAAGTCTTCATGTTAAAATTTCTCCATTTAGCTCGAATCTTAAATTTTCGCACATTCTTGATAGATTTTCAGTCCTAACTTTAAATACATCGTTCTCTCTTGCTTGGGTGAATTAATGGACCTACCATATATAGTTGGAAAGCTTGAGATGTCTAGTTTCTAGAATAACTCAAAGCACAGACAAATTCCACTTATAGCTCCAGATATGTCCTAAACAGTACATAAAGGTTTAGTTTGACAAATTTGACAAGATTTGTCTAGTAACTTCAATAATATAAAATAATATATTCCCGAGATCCATTTGACCTAAAAATTATCACAATATAGTTTCATGTGTTTGATACCTCCCTATACAATTTCAACTTGTTTCAATGTACAGTTTGAGAGATATGTTTGATATCGCAAAACTAGCCAGCATATATTTTAAGGCCAAATTCAGACATGACTTGTTCGTATCTGAACTAAACATTAAGTAAAGCTCAAAACTGAACTAACCCTTAGGTAGATTTCAGGTGATATTGTAATGATTGATCTTGATGTTTTAAACGACATAAATAGGAGCTTCTTTCTTCACCAAAGTTTTAGCTTTATATTTTAGATTTCTAAAAAGATAAACCACACACAAAATCAAGTTTTACAACTTTGATTATGATTAAAATACCAAATAGTGTTTTGGGTTGTTTAGAATAAACCAACCAAGACTTGTAAATTTCTAATGCTTGCTTGGAATTGTTGTTAATTGAGGGTCTTAACATATAAAACTATAAGAATGAGTATGAACATGACAAAATGTACATAGGCATGGAATTTTAAGGATTTTTCTTATTATTGGTTGAAATAATGGTTGAATGAGAATTAAAATGAAATGTTGAGGTTAACTACATTGTTGATGATGATTATGTTCTTGTTAGTACAAGGGAGGCTACGAGGACAGGACAACAATAGAGAGCAACAACACGTGTATAGACTGAAGGCAGGTGTTTGACACCTATACTAAGTAGGTAATATAATTTTATAATTGCTAGTTTGATTTTTATGAATTTTGATTAATGTAATAAGAATGTCGAATAAAAGGAAAAGGAAAATAAGGTGAAAATAATTTGATTAGTTGTCTATGCAATGGAAGCTAATGATGTCAGCTAGGATGACATCGACCTTAACCCTATAAAAAGAGGAGATGAACTTGATTAATTGTTCAAGTGATGAAAGCTAATGATATAAATGAAGTAACATTGATATCGACATTGAATTGAACTTGATTAACTTTCAAGGTGATGGAAAATAATGATATTACTTTCCAGGTGATGAAAACTAATGATATTAATGGGGTAACATTGATATTGGTATTGACTTGAACTTGATTAACTATTTTGGGTAAGAGATGCTAATGATATCAATATGGTTACCTTGGTATCAATATTATCTTGGATTGATTAACCATTCTAAAATGGAGGTTAATGATACCATTGTGGTGGAATTGATATCAATATTTCTTGGAAAAATAATAATATCATATTGGACTTGATTAGTCATTCCAGTGAATAAAGACTAATGATATCAATGTGATTATATTGGTATCAAAAGAAATACATTAGTTAAACCTGATTAGTCATCCAAGGCATTAGAGACTAATGATATCAGCGTAACTGATATTGGCATCGATTTGATTAGTCATCCATGTATATAAGGTTAATAATATCAGTTTAACTAATATTGACATTGTTGTATTATTCAAATGGGTGAAGGCTAAAGGCTTTGTCAAGCAAAAGTTTGGAATAAACTATAAGGAACTAAGAAAATATATCTAATTATGATGTGGAGTTCAAAAATGTATCTTAATGGAATGAATTTAACGGACTTAGTCACAATACTAATAAGGTTGGTTTGGCAACTTATGGTGATATAAAGTTATCTTAATGGAGTGAATTTGAGGGTTGTTCTTGGGACAACATTAGGGGGTGTTTGAAGGGTTGGTTTGACAGCATATAACATGGAATTAAAGGTTGTTTTAAGACAAACAATGAAGGGTATTTCAAAGGCTACGATGATGTCGTATGCAAGATGTATTTTGGGGCTGTTTTGATAGTAAAAACAAAGTACATTAAAGGACTATTAAGATAGTTCCAAGATGATATGATGATGGTCGAAAATGATAATCTATCTCGACATGATATGAGAGATAATGTCACAAAAGGATTAACACAAGCAGGGGCGGAGTAGGATTATTTATTAGGGGGGCAAAATTAATATAACAAGATATAATATGTGTTTTAATTTATTATACATGAGTTGTAAAACAAAACCTGCATAATTTATTTTTATTTAAATAACTTACTACAAACATGTAATGATCTTATTATAAGGTAAAAGGTTTGGAGTAATACCAAATTAAATCAAAGCAATGAAGTTAATTTTATCTTCATAATATATCCATCACTTTAATGTTGTTGGTCTTTATACCTATCAAATATAAACATACAAAGTATATAAGAAATATTAGTTAAAGCGAAGTATTATATATGTTTGATAAACTTTGAAATAAAGCAAAAAATAATAAAGAATGATTCTTACATATTTATTTTAATTGTGCTCGTCATTTTTTCATAAAATAGAAATCATTGATTATCATATCAATTATGAATCTTTCAGCAATTTCTTTTTCTATATAGACAATCAAATAATTTACAAGAAAATCATCCTCCATCTGATTGCTAAGTCTTGTTTTAACAATCTTCATCGCTGAAAAAGTTTGTTCAATAGTTGTTGTCGAAACAAGAAGAGTCAAAATAAGTCGAATCAACCTGTCAACTAATGGATAAATTGCTGATTTTTCTGTTTCAACCAATCCTTGACATAAATCAGCAATTGATGACATGTTCTTTAACTTTGGATGATTTGGTGCATGATTGGATGACATGTTCTAAAATCAAAACATATATCGTGAGAAAAAAATTGATAATTTTGGTGGCTCTGTTTAAAACAAAACATAAAAAAAATCTAAGTATAATCAAAACAAACCAATAAAATATATCTAATTAATTAGAAAAAAAATTACCATAACAAGAATTCAAAAAACAATTGGTAGAACTAGTAGATCTGAGAAAAAAAGGATAAAAATGATAGAATTATAAAAAAAACCTCATCAAATTATTAACAAACATCTCAAAACAAAACAAAAATAGATTTTAAATTTAAGTTATATTATTTTATTTGATGAAAGATAAATTAATTGATGGCTCTGCTACAATCTTTTTATAGAAAATTTTTGACTTATGATTTGTGTTTTTATCGGCTGCAAGATTTATATTAAAACTGCACAAAGTAATGACTTTATATTTTTTTCTTTCCACGTAGATCAAGAGTAAATAAGAAATCAAAAGTAAAGTCACATGTATATTTATGACACCTCCAGCTCACACTTAATTACCTAATGAAAAAATTTAAACCCCCCTCCCAATCTTCTAGGAATGTTCAAGGAACCATAAGTGTAAGGCTTGACTTCATGTATATAATAATATACTTCAAATTAGACAATATGTATGTTGATATGGTCCTCAAGGGACGTAATGTGATGACGAAGGGTTTGAGATATGCACAGCAGGTCTCGAGTTCGAGTCAAGACGTGTATTTCTTATAAGAGCCTAGGACAGCTGAGGTTTTACTCGCTCACCTGAATCCATAAAGTATGCTTTTCAGGAGGTGAGGTTTCCTCGAATTCAAAAAAAAAAAAGATATGTTTCATATGCATGGATAAGTTGATAATAATATCAAGGATGTGGAAATGAGAACCAAGGTAAAGAATCGTGCAAAAGAAAAGAAAGACTAGTGACTTGGGTAAAGGCTATAGAGAAAAAAGAGTTGCTAGGGTATGATAGAAACGACTAAGG
>Ga0325411_1001536_pt1 | contig 25786 bp, 17 predicted proteins | sample PopdelMetagenome_13_FD_206181 | JGI IMG/M metagenome (GOLD analysis project Ga0325411, IMG submission 206181) | Populus deltoides microbial communities from Bellville, Georgia, United States - Xylem-PdIQD-R4 | ecosystem: Host-associated > Plants > Phyllosphere > Stem > Wood/Secondary xylem... | reverse complement strand
ATTTATTAATTACTATTTTTTATGCAAACTTTAACATGAAGGGATTGACATTGACATCTAAAATTAAATTGTTCTACATCTAAAGTGAAGAAAGAAAAAGGGTGATTAGACATCCATTAGATTAAGGCAATAATAATTTGAACTTCAAAGTAGGTTGTCTCTGGAAGAATTATCAGGAGATTTTTTTGATTTAAATTAACTTAGTTGATCTCCCTGGGCTCACTACCAAAATTTTATATTTTACTGAAAAAATATTTTGTCAATAGATAAATAATGATTGTGTTGGCATGATTTTTATTGATAGGTTCACAAATATTTACTATTTGTTAAAAAATCTTTCCTCAATAATTCATGTTTTCTCCGTTATTTTTTTTAGTAATGTAATCATCGAAGGATTTATAGATAAAAAAGCAAGGCAAACAAAAAAATATTACTTACTTTATTTTATTAATATTTCCATCAGCGAATATGATATTTCATTAACAAGAAAAACTTATTTATAATTTTATCGATAATTTTTTTAATATTATCAACAATTTAATATTTTTGTTGATGATTAAACAATGATAGTGATATTTCTAGTAATTATATTTTAACTCTTTGAAATATATCGATGGATTTAATCCGTCGGTAAAATCATAAGTAATTTTAATAAATATTTTTTTAAAAAAAATTTAATAAATTAAGTAAAAAATAATTTTAAAAAATAAAATCAAGTATTTATTATAAATTTAAAAATTTATCATCCAATTACAATTAATATAAAATTTATCGGTACTTGGAAAGCACAATTGAAATCCAAAACAAAATCAAGGGTACCAAATCTTTCCAGTAAACGAAGACTTCTAACTTCAGATTGGTGAGTGAAAGAGAATCATATCTCAAGCACAACATACAAAACCTGTCATGCAACTTGCTGTCGCAAATGCATACTGGTAGACAAGGCCTGAATATTTTTTTCCTTTTAAAAGAAAACAGTGAACTGTGTGAACCCATAATTGAAAGAGAGCCACAAACTTATTGTTCTTTCAAATTATTAGTCTGTCGGGATTGAACAAAATAGGCTAAACGAACCACTTGAGCCTCTCAAGTTGTTTTGTTCTTGTCTTCTTTTTCGCTCACTCGAGCCTTAATTTCCCAGGTTGAAAGAATCCTCTATTTTCAATATTATTGTCAGTCTCTAGATCTCATGTTACTGTAAAAGAGCTTGAGAGAGAGAAAATGGCATTAGAAACTGTTGTATTCCAACAAGATCCCTCTAGTACTTTAGGACTAGGTGCAACATGGATCCATGGATTTGGTCTTGAAGGAGAAAAGGCTAATTACCATGAAACCCTAAACACAACAATCAGTAATATTGGATCTGATTTCCATCCAAATAATAGCTGGGACACCAATAACTCTTCCTCCCAAGAGATTAGCTGTGCCTGTAAGGGCGGGTTCTTCACCGGAGGTAATGCTGCAGGCCGGCGAAAGAGACAGCGTCGTATAAGCATCAAAGATGAAGCAGAAGTGGCACATCAAAGGATGACTCACATTAAGGTTGAACGCAATAGGAGGAAGCAAATGAATGACTATCTTACTGTGATTCGATCCATGATGCCTCCCTCTTATGTTCAAAGGGTAAGGCCTTTTTCTCTTCTTTCTTTCTTTTTTCCCCTTCTTTTCATATTAATAAGATTGAATCCCTGTTCAAAAAAATATTTAGAGATATTCCGATCCACTTCACTTTGTCGGATAAACTCTTTTAAACGTAAAACTGCTTGTATGGCACCTTGTTTTAGGTTAAAATGTCTTGCTTTGCATTCACAGACGACATGACACCTTGGGGAATTGTTAACAGCCACTAAAACCTTTTTGGTAAAATGCTTTTCTCAATGCATCCCAGCATTGAGAAACACCTGGGGATCAAGTGGTGCAAAACTGTATTTAACTTTCTGTCAAGGTTTGATGGATTTTTTTTCTTGAAAAGTATGTCTCTGGGTAAAAGATGTTGTACTTGAAGGATATAGACTTGTCGACTCTCAACCTGGATATTCACATCATCTTCAACCTTTCTGAGGTTATTATCTCTTCATTTAATTTCATGGAATATATATAATTGATTAGTTTTTTTATTTATTAGTGCAGCCAGATCAAGCATCAATCATAGGTGGGGCCATTAACTTTGTGAAGGAGCTGGAGAAACTTACCCAATCTCTTGAAGCTCATAAGCAAGTAAATAAAGTGCAATCTGGTACAAACTCCAATTGCTCTTCTCTCTTCTCGGATTTTTTCTCCTTTTCTCAGTATTCAACTGCCAGTTCGACGAATAAACAAAGCAACAGCAACAACTCATCACCAAGTACTGATTCAATGTTGGCTGAGAAGCGACCAATTGCCATTGCAGATGTTGAAGTGACAATGACCGAAAGGCATGCAAACCTCAAGATACTATCAAGAAGACACCCAAAACAGCTCTTGAAGATGGTGACTGGATTGCACTCTCTTGGCCTTTATACTCTTCACCTAAATGTAACAACTGTTGGTCAGATGGTGTTATATTCTTTTAGTGTTAAGGTTAGTAATCTTTTCTTTTCTTTGCTTCTTTTGATACTTAAATTGGTTTTTGATTTTAAATGATAACCATATTTAAAGGAAGTTTTACTCTTTAACCTCTACTCTTACGAGTACATTGATCCATCCAAATGAAGTATAATGATGCCAAATGATCTTTTTAGCTGAAGTAACTTGCATATATAGAATAAGTTTCTTGTTACTTTAATAAATTAGAAGTCCATGTACTAATTAAATATCGAAACTTGTGTTTGATTTTGAGGCAGGTTGAAGATGAGTGTAGATTGACTTCAGTCGATGAAATTGCAGCAGCTGTGCATGAGATTGTGGGTAGGATCCAAGAGGATGCTATATCCAATTGCATGCGCCCTAGCAGTGAATAGAGACTAAGAGTCTCTCCTTTATCAGTATCTTAGATCAATAATGATTTCTATTAATTGGTTGCCTAAACCTGAAAGGGCAACTGATCATGTGTGATGTTGTTGTTTTCCACCTCTCCTACAGTGGCAAGTTTAGTGGAACTTAGCTTATAGGTGGCCGTACCCTTTTGGGGGGGTTATGTTCTCTAGGAACTTTTGTGTACTATGAAATGGTTTAGATGTGGATCGATGCTCTTGGTTTGATTGGATCTTCTTTGGGGAGCAACTTTAACTCAAAGGGGTGGCTACAATAATGCCTGTGTGTTTCTAGACCACCAAATCTGTTTTTGTATTCAAATCCATGATCGGATAGACACGGGCATTGTGCTTGTGTCCAAAACACAAGCATTCTAGACACACTAGCTACTGGTTCAAATGCCATGCAAGATTACTACCTCTTTCTGTCTATAAGTTGAACATTAGAGGCCTTTATGCCTTTATGTTTGTTCTATTATCAAAAAAGAAAAAGAAAAAAGAGCTTTGTGTTTGTGTGTTGTGGCCGGGGGCTTGGGGTGGGGTGGTTGCTTAACACTAGAATACAAATACAAACAACATGAAAAAAACACACAAATTAAAAGTGAAAACAAAAGAAAAAACCCAGGTCCAAGGATGCATCATTGTGGGTCGCAGACTATATGCCTAAAAGTTGGAATGGTGGCGCCCCTTGCTTTCCCGCAGATATTCAAGTGTTCCCGTTCAGCTTTTGTTACGACACTGGAATAGTTTCCCTTTTCCTTTAACGGATGTGATTTCAGTCTCGAGTTCCACCTGCCATATTGGACAAAAGTTGGAGATTCTTAGATTTTGAAAACAGTGTGTGTGTGTGTGTGTGTGTGAATGAATTATTCGATTCCTCTTTCTGTCAAGGAAACAATTACTTGAGCAATAAAGGACTTTGGCCTGGAAACTTGAGAGTTGACAAGCTCAAGTTAAATTGTACACATCTTTTCAAATTTTCAACGTAAAATCATTACAGGCTATGTGGTCTTGTTTCTGACATTGGTGTAGTTGTCATTTTTCTGCAGTATTAATGTTGTTTTCTCATTTCTCCACTTGTGCTCTGCTCTCTTTCTTTCTCTCCTTAATCGCTGGCTCTTTTCCTTCCTGGAGCTGTTCTTAATAACAGTTGTGCTAGCTTTTGCTTATAAAAAAAATGCCCTCTTTTTAATATGACAAAAATATGTTTTTTTTCTCCATCCTCCTTGTTTTCATCATTTGTCGTGCAACTTCTACAATCCTTTTAACTTTTAATATAAATACATTAAATTTATTAAAAAATATCAATTTAATATTTTCTCAAATAAAATACACTTTTAAAATAAATTCAACTCCCACACTCCGGAAAGTTGCTTTCCAAATCTCCTTTCAGGGCCTGGAAATGCTAACAAAAAGTTTCACATCATTCCAACGATTCACACCAAAAATTAATCCCACAGTTCCCAGCTGGGATTTATTTACCTTGGCAGATAAACAGATTTTCAGGCCCTTTTCGAATATATTTTATACTGTGTACTGTCTTTTGATAATGCGATTTAATTTGTATACTTGAAGCACTTTTTCTCTTATTCGGTCTTTAACTCTGTTTTTTTTTTTTTTTTCCTGTATATGTGGAGTACAGAGAGTTTATACCAATTGCACGAATGAATGCCACCACGTACATGATTTCACTACAGCATCACAGTAAATAGTGTGTGAAAGTACAAGACATAACCTGAAAAGTCAATATCAAAAGAGATTCGAATTTTTACAAGAATAAAAAACAAGTATAAAGGAAAGCAAAGATGCGAAGAAAAGCTATAAAGTTGCAGAGTAAAGCTATAAAGTCATCCATGAGAGGTGAGGTAACAAGAGACAGGTCTGCCGTGTCCATACGTGGACAGGGTTTCAAGACTAAGCTTTCTGGATTTTAATTTTCATGGCACATATATCCGCACAAAAAAGTGACATTAAAGTTAATATAAATAAAATAAAATAAAAAAAGCTAACGTGAATTCACTGTATCTCTAGTCATATACTACTATTCATCATAGTAGTATAATAATTATTTTTTTTAATAAAAAGTTAATAAATTTGCTATTAGAATAATCCAATTTTATCTGCATGATCAAATAGTTGTTATGAGATTGGCTAAAGACAATTTAGTTTTTCAATATTTTAAAAGCATGGTGTGAAATTATATTATCCTTGAACGCAAAATGTGTTCCAAAGATGATTATGTATGATTTGTTCTTTCTATATTTTATAAGCACGTGTAAATACTACTTTTAAAAGTACAAATTTTCAAACTTATAACTTAGGGTATTTTTGTTTTTTAACTTGTTTTTTTTTTAGTAATTAACAAATTGACTTGAAAGTGATTTGATTTTTTCACAATATAAATATTATTTTGAAAGAAAAAATGGTTGGCGTATAAGGTGTTATCCTAAATCTAAATGGCTTTGAAAGTATCTTGTTACGATCTTTCTAGTGGTGTGGTATGTATACACAATGACATAGTAGTTGAGCTCTAGTGGATATTTTTCTTCCCCTCCCTCTTTTCTCTCTCTTCTCATTATCAAAATGTAAAGATGTTCTTTCCTTTGTTTTTCTTATTCAATTTAATTCTTATTTTTTTTATTACTACTTGTTTTTTTAATCTTTTCTTATTGATTCTTTTTCTTTCAATTCCATCCCTCATTATTTGGTTTCATTCGACTTTTATATCAAATTTGGTCCTTATTTTTTTATCATATTTTTTTTCTAATTGAACTTTAATTTCATTTCTCAACATTTGATTTCAAAATATTTTATATCAAATTTAGTTCCAAATCTAAATGCTACCTTCCGCGACAACTTTGAAAATATCTCGTTATGATCTTCCTGATGGTGTGGTGCGTGTACACAATGACATAGTAGTTGGGTTCTAGTGGATATTTTTTTTCTTCTCTCTTTTCTCTCTCTTCTCATTACCAAAATATAAAGATGTTCTTTCATTTGTTTTTCTTATTAAATTTAGTTCTTGTTTTCTTTATTGCTACTCGTTTTTTTAATCTTTTTTTATTGATTTTTTTTTCTAATTGAACTTTAATTTCATTTTTCAACATTTGATTTTAAAATATTTTATATCAAATTTAGTCTCTATTTTTTTTTTTTGCTTTGGTGCTTTTTTTTGTTTTTGCATTTTTTTTTCAATCTCATCTCTAAGCATTTTGTTGATTTAGAATTTTGCTTTGTTATTTGTTAGGGTTTGCCTTATATGGGTTAATCTCGACTTATGATTAGGATCATGGGTTTCAAAGGTTAACATAGGTTGAACTTGGTTTCTTTATGTCCTTTTTTAAAATTGATTTTTTTTTCAATTTCTTCCTTTAACTTTTGTTTTATTAGGAATTGGTCTTCAAGCTCCTTTTTTATATATATTTTTCTTTCTATTGGGTTATCTTAATATTGTGCCTGTGATTGCAGAGTTAGCTGGTTGAATCAGATTTTTTTAATTGTAGCTTTTTTTTAAATTATTTTTTTTTAGTTTTTCCCTTGAATATTGGGTTGTTAGATAAATGGAGTTTTTTAGTTTTATTTAGTTTTCTTTCAATGGAGTTAACAGTATCATTGACCAAGTCATAGATTTGGTATGCTAATTCAAATGAGATCAAGTTGGATTTTTTTTTTTTTACTTTTTTACATTGTTAATTTTTTTGTCAATTTATTTTTTGTTGTTGTATATTTTTTTATATTATTTAAATTAATTGAGTTTATTAAATTCAGTCAAGTCAATAACTTGAATTTTAATTTTTTTTTAATTTTTTAAGAATTCGTGCGTCACCTTAAGATTTTTTTTATGTTAAAAAAGTTGAATTTATTCGACATAGCATGTACCTCTGTCTAGTAAAATACTATATACATTATCCGTGCTATTAAGATTGATAAAGAAAAAGTTTTTTTTTGTTAAAATGATGCGTTCTTTAGAGTTTGATACCTGCAAAATTATATGATCAAAAAACGTTTATTGTCCTACGGTGAAGACAAAAAAGGAAGAAAATCATCTATTCAGTTGAAACTGATACTGTTGCGTGGTGTGGAGACCACACTCCAGACCCAGCAACCTGTAGAACTAAAAAGATGCCTAAGATGTTTATTTATATATTACACAGTGCACCTCGAAAAATACTTTTTTTATTGTTTATTTATGTGCATTTGTCTAAGTTCATGGTGCACAACATTGTTTAATGAACAGTTTTATTTTTTTATTTTTTTATTTTGGCTATTAAACTTTTTTTTTAATCTCATCCCTACATGTTATATTAATATTATTTTGTATGTTGATATTTTCTTTTCTTTGTATATTCTTGCAAATTCCAGAATTTTTAATGAAATTTCAAAATTAAATAAAAGATCAATTAAACGAAACATGATTTAAATTATAGTATAATAAACTATTAAAAGAAGGATCAAACTAAAAAAAAAAACAAAGTCCTTCTCATTTTCATGCGAAATCTTTAGTTTGGTGATAAGGATTAAATTTATGCTTTTTGGTCCCTATTGGTTTTGCAAAGTATATTTTGATTCTAAATTTTATTTGTTTAATGTTTGAGTCTTTACATAAGATGGAGGAGAGAGAAAGTTTCTTAAAAAAAATGATAGGAAAGAAAAAGGAATCTGGTTTGTCACTTTCAATAACAAAAAAATTAATCTTGATGTCAATAAATTTATTTTGCCAGAGGAGTGTTATTAATGTGGTTTATAACTTTCATTTTATTGGAAAAAATAGATTAGGGTTTAAAAGGATTTTTTTCATTATATTTAATTTTGGGTTTTTGACCTTGAAAGGTGTTTTAGCAATGGGTTTAATGTGATTTCTAGAATGTCAATTAGGTTTTTTCTAGTGAAAAAAATATTAAAAATAAGTTTTCCGGATACAAAAATAGATCTTAACTTTTCATCTACTAGAGGTGGTCAAAATCTAAACCAACAGATATCTATCATTCATTTTTTTAAAATAAGAATAACAATGTATCGTTCACCTTAAAAAAAAAAATAAAGCCCGCACACCTGACTTTTTTTTATTGGGCCAAGCACAGGCCCAACTTCATAGACCTAGACACCTAGCCTCTTTCTATAGCCCTTTAGTCTTTTTTTTCTTCTAAAAAAGTGTTTTTTTAAATTTTAATTAAAATACACTATAAAAAATAATTAAAATAATAATTAAATTGTTTTCCAATTTATTTCATAGTTCTTATATAATATGTTAGGTTTTTTATGGTAATATTAACAATTATTTTTTTTAATTATTATATAAATAATATGTAAAAAAAAATTAAAAATATGCTCCTGAGTATTCAATGAAAATAAAAAAAATTTTAATAGATTTTTAACATGATTTTATCACTTTAATTATTATTTTCCTTCAATCACACAAAATATTGAGATATAATTTTAATAGTTTTTATTAAAACTTGATTATGAGATCATGAAACGTTTTTCTTTTAAAATTGTGTTGCTGATTAAAAAACATATGTTTGTTAAAATAAAAAATTGCATTAATAAAAAATAAAATTTATATTTTGGAATAAGCCGTAAATGAATCTAAGGGTGAAAAAGTAAACTAAATATATTTTGGAAAAAGAGGATGGTGCTAAAGATTTAGTGGAATAATTAATACCATACATAGACTAATGAAATAAAAAAATTCAGATTTTTAGTGTAAAATCATCTCTTAACCAGTTTTATGCTATCAAGCATAACTTTCTATCTGATTGTTAGACCGGGCCAAAATTTTACAAGGAGTCTTATAACATATTAATTTATGGTAGGGTAAAATTCTAGGATAATCGATGTTTGGGAAGGCTGTGTGAAAATATTGACAACCGAACAAAAAATTAAAAGGGCTTATTAAAGGTAAAATGGTCAATTGAACTTAAAGCTGGAAAAGTCAGCCTTTGTTCTTCCTTAAATTACCAACAAAACTAGAAATAAAGAAGAGAGAGAAAAGAATTGTAAAAGCTAAACACTAAAATTCCTTAGAGAAAAATAAAAATTGGAGAAGATTTATGAGTTAGGTAATGTGAAACACTAACCAATCCATCAAGTAAAGATTTAAGAAGAAATTAAGTGAGGGGGAGTAGAAAACTCATGGCAAAGAGGGAAAGAGAGTGGAAAAAAATTTTCTGGTTTGCTTTCAAAGTTCATTTTATAGTTGGGTAAGAAATTCTAAGCTTATTTAAACAATTTTGAATGAAAAGAAATGGATTTAATATATAATTCTTAGATTTTTTAATTAGGGTTCTTAAGAGAAAATTTAGTAGAACTATGAAATGGATATATTTCAATGTAATTGTGAAGAAATAGGTTATAGATGATGAGATTATGATTAAATTTAAAATAGGTAGAAGGATAAAGATTTGAATAAATAAAAACTGAACTTCCATGTGAACACACATGACAATAAGTAATGAAATTGTTTAAGAAATGAACATAACAATTCTTTTTTTAGGTTAAGTTGTAATGAAATTAATATCATATTTTGATTTTATTAGTACGGATGATAATGGAGAAAAAACATATAAAGCAATGCCTATTCTATCTACATCAAAAAAATAAAAAACATATAAAGAAATGTGTGAAGAATATTAGAGGAAATGATGTCTTGAATTCATCAAATAAGATTGTCTTAGAACCTGGAAGTTTATATGGTCGTTATCTTTAGGGCTCGTAGGATTAGTCGAGGTGCGCACAAGCTGATCCGGACACCCATGTTAACATATATATAAAAAAAAAGATTGCCTTGAGCAACAACTTGTGGCTGTATTTCTGGTTTATTCCAAGACCATTAGACCATTTATTATAGAAGTATAGTGTTATTCATACTTTATCATTAATTTTAGAGATTAAAATAGCCTCATTAAATATATGTGTCTTAATTACTCTTTTATTTTAACTTCCAAAACATTTACTTTAAATATTCATTATATTTAATGTAAAACATCTTTTGCTATGTCTTAAGACATTTATTTTATTTTAACTCATTCATAAAATTTCAATACCTACCAAGTCAACGTTAATTTTATAAAAAAATATTTTACATTGGCATATATTTGAAAATAAAGTCATAAATATTTAGCATAATGTTCTATTTTATTGTGTATCTTTTTAGAATATAAAAAAGGTACATTTTAAAATTAATTACATTTAATATTTAATAAAACAAAAGAAATACATTAAATAAGTCTATTTTAGCCTTCAAAATAAATAAAGGAGAAAGAATAACAAAAAATGGAGGGAGAATGAAACCATTCTTCGAAGAAAACTTTAGATAGACTTGAAAAGTAATACTAATTAAAGCTTAAAATAATTAAATAAATAATTTTAGAAATACACATGGACTATGGTATCAATGGTTTTCACTTCTCATAGTTGGATCCAGTATAAGACCCCGTTTGTTTGCTGAAAAATAGTTTTTTTTTGGAAAGTGAATTCTAGGAAAGTGAATTCTAAAAAAGTGAATTATTTTCCGATGTTTGGTAGTGTAATGAAAAATAAGTTGGAAAACACTTTCCAGTATTTGGTTATGTCATGGAAAATGAGCTGGAAAATAACTTATTAATGTTTTATTTTCTCAAGTTTATTAAAATAAAGAGAAACAAATCTTACAAATTAAAAAGTTGAATGAGGATGAAATTGAAAAAAAATATATAATTTCATAAATTATCTCAAATAAAATAAATAATAATCAAAATAATAGAAATCAAATCTAAAAAATAAAATAAAAATAAAAGATGAAGAAATTAAAATAATAATAATTAACATTTCATAAATTATTTCAATTAAAATAAGTAACAATCAAAAGAATGAGGATCAAATTTGATAGATAAAAAATTTCAATAAGAAAATGATAAAGGAAAAGCAAATAACAATTATAAAAAGAAGAACCAAAATTAATATAAAAAATAAATTTTAAGATATGAAATTGAAAAATAAATATTCAAAACAAATATATATAGTAATCAAAAGTTTGAGGATCAAATTTGATATAATCAGCAAATAATATGACATTTCTAAATTTTTCACAACTTCCAGAAAGTGTTTTCCGCCCAAATTTTCCAGGAAAACACCTTCTTAAAAATCAAGCTAAATTTTCATTTGACTGTTAAGTGTTTTCCATTGACCAACTTTTCTAATAGCAAACAAACACATGAAAGTTTGAAAAGTGGTTTCCCGAAAACCACTTTTCAGGAAACAAACATGATATTAATATCCAACAATTTATAAAGTCTTTGATATATATATATATATATATTATTAAATAAAAAGAATTTTTTTTATTTCGAAAGGGAAATTTAACAAGATTATCTTTTTCTTTTTCTTTTTTACGTTTTGGTTTCAAACATTAGACCAGCATTTAGAGAAATTGATTGAACTTCTCTCTAAAAGCACGTGCCGATGTATGGGTGCCGATGTAAGGGTGCCCTTTAAAAATCTCCTGAGAAGGACATATTTACTTGATTGATATATTTTACTGTTGAATAAAGAAAAAAATAACCCTTCTAGGTATTTCAGGTAAAGAGTTAGGTATTTCAGGTAGAGAATTGGTTGGAAAATCGTGGTTGGTTTTGTTTTTAAAAAAAATATTATTTTTTACTTAAAAACATCCTCACAATCTCCATAAATCAATCTATCAACTTAAAATAACAAAAAAAATTTAATAAAAAACATAAAATTAAATAAAAAAATTTCTCAACCTCAATCGACCTTTTCTAGTAATATAAAATGTAAATAAAACTTCAATGAAATTCCTCTTATTAAAAAAAATAACATAATTCTAATAACGATGTTTTTTATTATTGAAATGTTATTAATTGTTAACTTTATTTTACCAGAACTGTTCTTTTCGAATCCCTCTCCTCTATTAAACTTTGTTATTGAAAAATAAATAAAATAAAATTTTGGATTAAAATAAAAAGTATCAAACTAAAGGGACCAAAAATAAAAAAAGTGTCAAAATAAAAGGACCAAAAATAATATGCCAAACTTTGGAGGAAAAAATGTTAAAAAGCAACTCCATAAACAATGAGCAAAACAATGTCTGATTTCCCCCTAAATCTCAATTTTGGTCGTTGAATTTTAGCTTTTTACAAGCACCAAAAACATTTTTTTTTTTTGCAAAATCAACTATTGGGCCAACTTTAGAATAGTTTTTTCACATAGCGATAATCAAATAAAAAAAATCACTAAGCTTAAATTCTTGAAAATAATCATGGAAGGATATAATTGAAAAAAAAAATTGATAACAAAAAAAATACCAAATCGAGAAAATTCTATGGTTTTGGATTCAATTGATGTTTTTTTTTGTTTTTTTTTTGAAACTCAATTAATTGAGAATAAATATACAGGCTAAGGACTAAATTGGATGCCGCTTATGAAGTATGTTCTTTCCATGTTAAGATTCTACAATCAATTTTTTCCTTTGAAAGGTATGTTGGATCTTAGATTACACACTTCACGAGGTAGGCTTCCTGCATTACATAATAACCACAGATCTTATATTAGGCATTTATTTCTGCATTATATAATAGCCATATAAATTAAAATTATTTAAAATTGATCCTACTTGATTAAAAAAAGCTACACCACTAAATTTTTCAAATGGAGCTTCCAAAAACCAAAAAGGCTTCCAGGAATGGAGCTTCCAAGAACTTGACCAGCAGGAATCTGACTGCCAAAACCACCAGAACAACAGCAAACATGTGTATAGTTACACAACTAATTCGTCTCAGATGAAGACTTCCTAGTGTCCTTAATTATACAAGACTTCACTTTTATGGTTTTATATACTCTTAACTCGGTGCGAAATTAAAACAAGATATGCATATTTCACATATGTCTAGGCTCCTTGATTCTGCGAATCAGAACTCATGCATTAGAAAGAGCGGATCGTGTTCTGGCTTCTGCTACATCTAGATGACAAGGATTTCCCACTAGTTGAAAAAGATCTTTTCATTGAAATAGGCCCTTTCTGTAGTGAACGCCCTTTTGAAGAATTTTTCATTAGCTTGTGAAAGCCCAAGTTTCCACTACTTCCTCGCTTGGCAACATTCTTCGTTTTCGGTTGCTTTGGTTGGACTAATAGACTGTCTGAGTTTGCATGACATTTACCAGGAACAACATTAGCCACCACATTATAAACTGTCGAAGCGGCGGAGAAATCCAATGACACAGACCTCCTCAGAGTTTGCATTTCTGATTCTACCACCACCAGCTTATTGTCCACTAAATCACTTCGTATCCGAGGATTCCTGGAAATAGAGTGGTTCGAACAAAAGCTTGAATTTCCAGCACTTGTATTATCTTCAATTGGCAATCCGCAGATTGTTTCTTCTCCCTTTCTCACCTCACTGCTTCCTTCTTCTCCTGCCTGGTTACTGCTTCGTAGTCCAGGAGGAGTGCTATTCTCAGAAATTTCCATCTGGGGTTCTTCCCTTGAACTCATATCACTCGTAGTAGGCACCGGTAGAGCAACTTGAGCAACAAAATTATCGGATACTATAGGGGAACGACAGAGAGGGCAGTTCTTGTGTGTTCTTAACCACGTATCAATACAAGGTGTGTGAAAAGCATGACTACACTTCGGTAATAGTCTCAGACTCTCATCTTCTTGAAATTCAGTCAAGCAAACGGAGCACTCGGTACCATCAATCAGCCCTTCATCTTTCTTATACTTGAAGACTGTTATTGAATCGATCACAGATTGTTGGAGACCGAAGAAGTTGATGTACCATATGTGGCGGTTGTTTTCTGGTCCTTGATCTTCATCAAGAAAAGCTTCTTGGGTACCAAAAACTACTGGTAGACTTCTCGACCTTCTGGAATTTATTCGCCTGTTGTAGTAAAGTCTTGAAACTATGCATAGGATGCCCAGAAGAAGTGAACCACCAAACACACAGGCCATGATGGTCGTGCTGGTTTTGCTGACATGGTTCTGATTCAGGTCTTCAGGAAGTGGAGGAGAAAATATCGTTGGTTGTTTTGGTGGAAGATCATGATGTTCGCCACTTGTTTCCAAACTGGTCTTATAATTTGCAATTAAGCTCTTCTTTGAGCTTAGTAGTTCTCTGCGATCAAACTCCATTTTTTCACAGAAACAGGACAGAAGACTCAGGAAACAGGGGATAGATATACATCTGCATCTTAGGTGTGTGTAAAATAAGGAAGAAGAGATTGGCGTAGTTGACTGACTACAATAATGTATGGTATTGAATTAAGGCAGTGTTTGTTTTTCAGGAAAAAAGATTGAATTTTATTTTTTTCAAATTACCACAATTAAATGCACATCACTAATAAGGGAGACTTGTGGTTCCATTTCACCAGTAATCTGGCACTTTTCGCTTTCCATCACAGAGGCATTTACTCGGCCTGTAGTTGCCCGAGTAGATCTTTCAAGTCATTTACGCGTAAAATTTAATCATGGGGCTAAATTCAATGGGCTCAACGATGGTGATATCTCTCATATATAGTTCGGCCTAGAAATCTGTAGATGAGCAAACTCTGTTTTATAAGAAAAACTAATTTTAAAGAGCCTAAAAAATAAAAGTTTAACTTCAAAAAAATATTGTAAACTTCCATGTAGATATAAATAGGCTGTAAAATGTTATGTAACGTGCATAGAACACACAAGAGAACTCGTGTAAAACACCTAAGTTTATCAAAGCTTGTGTGTGAAATTTGTTCCTGGAACAACAGAGTATCCGTTAAATACTATCTGAATGCAATTATTAAACTTTATTTATTGTTGAATTGTGTTAAAACAAAGAATAAAAGTAATTATTCAAAAGAATTAATTATATTAAATAATTTTTATTTTATATGATAATGTTTTTGGGTTATAAAACAAATAAAAAAAATTAATGGAGCCCAACCTCTAATTAAATCAAATATTAAAGGACTAAACTGAAAAAAAAAATGAGTTTTAAAAAAAACAAAACCAGGATTAATCTTTCAATTCACAACTTGTTAAATTCTAAACCTAAGCTCAATTAAGAAGTCCAATTTAATGTTGAAGGGTGAAATAAAAAAAAAATCAATTCAAAAACTTTGTCAAATAAAAAAATAGCAATAAAAGATGAAGGATGAGGATATTGTGAAAAAATAAATTTTAAAAATGATTTCAAATAAATTAAATAGCAATAAAAAAATAAAAAACAAATCTGACAAACTAAAAAAATGAAGGAGGATAAAATTAAAAACATATTTCACTTCTATAAGATAATTCAAATAAAAAAATTAATTGAAAGAATATGGACCAAATCTAAAGAAAAAAATTAAAGGACTATTGTGAAATTTTGAAAGGTTAGGCATCGAAATTGAGGAGAAAAGAGGAAAAAAAACAACGGGAGAGAATTCCGCCACATGCACCGCTCAAACATGGCAAGTGGCTTACTCGCTGACATATTAAATGCATGCATAGAATATTTTTTTTATATTTATTAAAATATCAAATTGCTCCTAGCACTATAGAATAATTACAAAAAAAGAAAAAAGAAAAAGAAGGTACAAATAGACCCTTAGAGGCAAGATAAATAAGTTTTGATTTTAAAGGAAATAAAATCATTTTACTATATTGTTAAATGTGAAATTTTTTATCAAAAAATCGTGGATCCAAGTTAATTATTTATTTGCTTTTATAAACAATTAAGTAATCACACAGTTTAAAAAAAATTAAAAAAACTTAACTACCCCCAACCAATTTTATAATGCTTAATAGACATTATAAAAAGAAAATAATAACCTCGTGTGTAAGTCATTGGATTTTCTTTAAAAGAACAAAAATATAATTTTATTATTTTAATCCATAATATATCATGCCTTGTATGCATTACTTTTTACACACGTCTTAGGTTTTTCTTTTAATTTTACTAGTGTTCTAAAATAAAAATAAATAAATATAGAAGAAACAGAAAAATATTTATTTTAAAAGACAAAATATAAAATAAAATAAAATAGTTTTAGGCGAATTTATATATATATTACATAAAATAAAATAGTTTTAGACGAATTTATATGTATCTTTAATGTTTCTATCTTAAAATAATAAAGAAACACTATCTTAAAATAAAGATAATGTAACATGTACAGTTTTTATTAACGTAGAAAAATGGTTAGATATTCTAGATAACCTCATTTCTTACGTCTCACTTAATCCACCTGTCACCTACGTATTCCTTCACCAACCCCTTGTTTCTTTCTTTCACGTCTTATATTGCCATTTCTTTTAAAAATTCTCATCAGAAGCCCTCCAAGCAAAATAGTCTAAGAAATGGCTGGATGGCCGGCAACAAGCAACCAGAAGATGGATTCTAGAGCTATGAAAGAGAATGATATGTGGTTGGGTCCCTTGCTTTCTCCAAATTCTGGTACTGACTTATTGCAGAATTGTGATCTGCCTCCACCATTGAAGGTTTTTTCTTGGTCAGATAGGACTGTCATATCATCGATGAATAGAGGTTTTAGCATGACGAGAAGGGAACATGATCGTGATGATTTTGATGTGTATAGTGGTTCTGGTGGTGAGAATTATGAGAAGTTGGAGCTTCTGAAGGCATTAAGGTTGTCGCAGACAAGAGCAAGGGAAGCTGAGAGGAAGGCTGCAAGTTTGGTTAAGGAGAGGGATTGTGTTGCCAAAGCTTTGTTGCATGAGTCCTTTCAGTTATTTGTTTATCGCCAATGGGTGAGGCTGCTTGAGTTTCAAGTTTTGAAGGCACAAACACAACGTCAACAGCAAGAAAAGCAATTGTGCTGTGGTTGTGGTAGATCAAAGGAGGCGAAAGACCATTCAGAAGAAGAAGAAGAGGCTCTTTGTGATGGGAGCAGGGAGTCTTGGATTTGTGTGGCTTTGACATTTTGTTTGGGTATTGTTGGTTTAGGACTTGCATTTGGTTGCTGTTATTTCTTATGAGATCTTCCTTACTTATCTGTCTCACCTTCTGAGAGCTTGTTGAAAACATTACTAGAAACATTTTGAAAATTGGATGATAGAGAAGGATATGTGTATATATAAGCTCGTTGAAGAACACATTTTACATGTTGTTGCCTAAAAAACTCTTGAACCAATGCTGGAAATCATAATTACGAAGCCTGAATTAATTATAATAGCCTTAATTTCTCTCTGTTTTCTTTCGCTCCCCTTTCACTCCTGAATCCTGATCCTGTTTTTAATTTTGCAACCTTTTATTATGGATTGGACCAATGTACTAATAATAAACAAGGCATAAACAGCGTCTCACCACGGCGAAGGCTTAGGAAATAGCAGTAAGCACCAATAGGACACAAAACAGGAGGAGAAAACAAATACTGCAAACTGATAACTGACAAGCCTCACACAATAGCTAAAAGCATGAGCTCAGGAACGCCATAAATCACTTGGATGTGGGCATGGGCTAATTCCCTCCCAGATCACACACAACAAACTACTAATAAATAGCGGCAGTAGATTACCGAGTGCAGGCTATACTGGAAATAACCAAAAGAATGTACAGCAGCTCAGCAGAAAATATAAGTTATCCTGAATGACCCTACTTGTTTATATTTATAATCGTACATCCTATAAATACAGTAGAGTATATGCAATCCTATTTCCTATATATACATTTGAGTATATTTACAAAGACAACCGGAGAAGAAAGTAGTTAAAAATCAAGCTATGCCCCCGTGCATTGACCTCAAATGGTTATAGCAGTCCTCGCTGTTATTATAAGACTCTAGACAGACCCAGCAGACATGCCCGCCGCACTTGCACTCGACATGGTTGCAACCTTCCCCTTTCTCGATTGTATATCCACAGACAGGACAGCTTTTCACATTCTCTTTTCCTTTGCACCAGTCCTTTAGTGATAAATCAGGATCTTCCTTGAACTCCATGTATTTCTTACACGAGACGTATGGATGATAATCCAAGTGGCAACTGGTACAAGTCTCCGCAAAACAAGCCCCGCAGACAAATGGGTCACCACCTGTGACAGGATCAGCAACTCTATAAACTGAAGGGCAGTCAGGAGATGGGCAAAACCGGTAGGTTCCCCCACTTGATGCTACAAATGACCCTAAAGAAGCCCTAAAGAGTTCCTCTAACTTGTCACTCGACAAGAGAGACCTCAAGTCTGTCAGCAATATGGGAGCCCTGCAGCTCCCATGGGCGCAGCATATTGGGAAACTATCCAAGTTTTTCAATGCTGATTCAAGTTGCTCCACCAAGCACATTCGACAAAACAAATGCCCGCAGCTTTCAAGCCGGTAGGCATCCTCAACTTCACACAAACAAACAGGGCAGGCATCTCCACCATCAAGCCTCTCAGCTGAATCATAACCCATTTGCGCCATCTCAAAAATTATTTCTTCCACGTTTTGCTTTAGTTCTTTGTCACCATGAACAGAGATAACATGGTGACGGGTGCTAAGTGTAAGATCTGCCCCAGGTACCTTCTCTTTGAGACCATGAAGATCTGGCCCAAACCTCTTAACTACTTCCTTCATCAAGTCTGGGGGCAGATCTCCACCTCTGAGGTGGATCTCAAGTTGCTTGCTTTCATGATTGGCCAGGAGTAATTGAATAAATTTCTGCTGCGCTGGGGCAATCTTGTCTGAACGACCAAAAATCTTAAGATTGAAGTTGCGCCTGTCAAAGTGAATGTAGGTACCGGTCTCTCTCTGTATTGACTTCATCAGATTGATACCTTGACCAGAGAACAGATGCTGTAGAATAGTTGGAGTGAGGCTTGGATGGTTTATGGTCTGTCCTCTCATAAGCTCTTCGAGAGGTCTTCTTAGCTCTGCAACAGTTTTTGTAGCATTAGCAGATATTTTCACTCGATAGGAACCATTTTCATTCCTGTCTAGACTGCATTCTGCACCTGTGAATGATACAATACATGCCTCTAGGTAAATGATTTTCAAACAGAGATCAAGCAAATTCACATAACATGCCATTAATCAACCAGCAAAGCCTATAAAATCAGTTGTAAAACCATACAAGCTGCATATGAAGTAAATGTTCAGAACTTGCTGGGAGCACATGATTTACGTAATATTCAAAACAAATTTGAAAAATTACGAGACTACTTTTATTATAACCACCAACAGATTGGAAGATGATCAAAGAGCACATAAACTGAGGGACAGTCAATCACCAACAACAACAATAGCATGGGGATCCAACCAATTCTGAAGGATTATATCTCCAATCTAGAGTGTCAAGACAAATTTGAAATAAGAAAATAAATCAAGTTCCTAACTAGATATGTGGGAAAATGGAACACAAAGTGGTCAGATTGAATTTCATGGAAAAATTGTATTAAAGATTCATGTATTGAATACTTAATTGTGGAACAAACTTAGTAATCATGAGAACAAACTTGAGCATGCTTCAAGACATCAATTTATGGCGTTTGAAAAAAGGACCCTTAATCATAATTGATCACTATCGTCAAGAAGTTGACAAACAGACAACCATTGTCTGAGAGTGGTCAAAGTAGCTCATGCGTATTCATACATGTCAAGGCTTATGAGTAGCATTTTTTTTAACATCCCAGTACGTACAAGAAATGGGACGAGAAAAACAAGATCAGATTGCAATAATAGTAAAATAGATTATGCAACCACATCGGGAAAAGAAAAGAAAGAATCTGTAAAATATTCCATCCTGCAAGGCTGCACCTATAAAAAACACCTTCTGAAAAGAAAAGGTGAACAAAGAAAATTTTGGAAAATAAACTGTAAGGGTTTCATGACTGCAATCACAGAATAAGTAACAAAATTTCACAAAATGTAAAAGGAGAAAAGTTAAACCACTGAAAGTACCCTTCACACGACTGAAGCTTGCAAGCAAAGAATCCAGTTGCTTCTTGATTGCAACATAGATACTAGCTGAGCAGGATATAAAGCTATGAAACATCTGCTCGCACTTAATTTTCTGCCATGAATGGCACCCAGGTAATACTTTCCCTTCCATATGCTCTAAAGCTCTTGCTGCTTCCAAGTGCAATCTTCCATCAAAGGTAATGAAAGCCTTCATAAAAGCATCCTTTAATTCAGGTGGAAAGACTTGGACTCTGCAGCAGCTAGTTTGGGGATTCCTTTTAGGCATAAATGGGGATATCTCTCTTAGAAGTGCTTTTTCACAAGCACCCAATGGAGGATTTTCAACAGCGTCTCCCCTTACTATGAAGAAATCTAGGATTCTCCTGTTTGTGGCACTCCTCAATGCACATAAAATATCAGCTTCAGAAAGTTCTTTACTAAATCCACTGACAACAATCGAGTCCACACACCTACCAGCTGAACACCGAACATACCTTCCTCCAATTTCCAGGTTAGAGAAATCACAAATCATGAAATCAACATCATGAACATAACATTTGACAATGGCAAGCCCCTTACTGACTTTACGAGGCCAAAAAATTTTTGCTTTAACAGCAGGAAATGAAAACATTTTGTGATTGCCTCCAATGATTGTTTGTGATGGAACTACCTTCAGCTTGGAGCCTTTGAATTCAACTTCATTCAGCTGGGCAGCTTTTCTGGCAGAATCAGGAGAGAGAAATGTTATTTGGCCCCACTTTTCCTTCTCATCACCCTCTTGTCCACTTCCGACAGACTTGTGAACAGAACAAACAGTACCAGAAGTATATTCCTCAAGAAACATCAAAACCTCCTTATCATCAATTGTATTTGCATTAGAATAAAATACATTGACAGTCAAACATCTCTTTTCTAGTTCCAAATACTTAATCTCAGCTCCTGCTCCAAAAAGTGCCATGGGTGACAAATCAGCTCCAAGATACAAAAATTTCTCCATGCATTCATTATGCAACCATTTTCGCTCACACTCCAAAGCTTCACTTACAAGGCTGGACACCTTCTGCATGTCCTCTGCTGTTGCAAATAACAGAATTTCATTCTGATCAACATGTACCTCAACACCAATCCTTTCATCCATACAGGCAATCCGAACGCAAGTTACAAGAGACTGCAGATTGCTGTTAGATTTACCACAAAACCTTTTGAGCAGGGAACTGCCAAAACTGGTCAACACCTTCACTTGCAACTTCCGGCTTTCCATCTTAAGGGCATCAAACAAGGGAGGGGGGCAAAGCGTAGACAATGATTCAAAGTCAAAAGCAGTTACACAAACCAAATAATCATTAGATATTGAGAGGAGTTCACCAAAGACAACCCAATTTGGTTTTTCACCAAATACTAGCAGCGAACATGAAGGATGCAGCTGAATGTGCTGCCCGGTCAATGCCACTTCATAACCAAGTCGATCGTGTCCAGAGTGCATGGCTACATTTTCTGCAAGGGCTGAGAGTATTATCTTTTTCAAATATTTATCATGCACGGTAGACTTATTAGGATTCCAATTCCAATATGACGGAATAATAACAGTGAGTTCCTTTTCAAGGCAAAATTCCAATTCCTTGACCGTGTCTTGGCATCTCCTCATGGATTTGGCATTGATGCTGTTTTCCCAGCACCATTTATTTCTCCTGTCTTGAGGCAAAGCCTCCCACTCTTTGTACACAGAGAGCACAGTAAAGAGGTCACCACTGCGATGGCAAAACTGCACCTTAAGACAATCAGCCTTTTGCTTATCATCCTGACTACCAACTCTGCAAAATATGCTACTGGCATTTGCCATTACAGCAGCAAGAACAAGGCCCTCCTTACCTAAGCGATAATGAAAGCTGCTGATAATGATCTTACCGAGCCGAGGCTCAATGCCCATTTTAACCATGTAGCGACCTTCCTCAGTTAGTTCACAGATGCCACCTTTCAGTGTAATGGCACCTAACTGAACAAGATTCCTAATGGCCATATCAATTGCTTTGGCGCTAGGTGCATCAACAAAATCAAACTCCTGTACATTCTTAATTCCCAAAGCAAGCATCCTCAGAACAGCAACACCAAGATGAACTCTGCGAATCTCAGGTTCTTGATTGGGAGACATCGACTCAAAGTCAGATTCTGTGTAGAGTCTATAGCATATTCCAGGTACCGTTCTCCCAGCACGACCAGCTCTCTGTTTAGCAGAACTCTGGCTGATCCTGCACACTCTAAGCACATTCATGCCCGTAGCTGCTTCAAACTTACTCTCTTTGGCCAAGCCAGAGTCAACCACATACTTGACCCCAGGAATTGTAAGTGATGTCTCTGCGAGATTAGTGGCAAATATAACTTTTCTTTTCCCATCAAAATCTTGGAAAACGCGAGATTGCTCTTCGAAAGGAAGCTTTCCATGCAAGGCTAATGCAACAGCAGAGGCAGCATCAAATTTCTCACAAGCCCATTCTACTTCCATCTGAGAAGTCAAAAAGGCAAGAATGGTGCCTTCACTCTCCTGTTTATGAATCTCTGTCGTTATCCTCAAAGTGTCATATACATATGGAGAAACATTACCAGAAGCAGTTTCCTCAGAGGAAGGAGTGTATCTGACTTCTACTGGAAAGTTTCTTCCCTCAACATGAAAGATTTCACAACCATAAAAATAATCTGACAGCTGGTTTGCATCAGCTGTTGCTGACATTATCACTAGCCTTAAATCAGGTCTCTCACAAAGTAAGCCTCTAATCAATGCCAAAAGAAGATCAGTGTTCAAGCTTCTTTCATGAGCCTCATCAACAATGATGCATGATATCCCAGACAAAGTGGTATCATTCATGTAGTGCTGCAGTAAACAGTGGTCAGTCATGAATATGACTTTGGAACCAAACTGCTGTGCGGATGAAAATGTTGGATAACTCACGACTGAACTATTTTCATAGCACCCCCTACTTTCTTCATTGACTCTATCAGCAAGTGAGATGGCTGCAATCTTGCGTGGCTGAGTACATACAATGGACTCCTTGCCAGGTATTCCTGAATCAGTAAGGAATTGAACCAACTGTGTACTCTTCCCCGAACCAGTCTCCCCAACCAAAACCATTACCTGCACAACACAAGCAGTGGTTAGAACAAAAACCATAAGCAGATTCAAGCAGCATGCTCGCTGGGTTTATGGTGAAAGGAAGAGTCAAAAAGCAAGCTCAAATTATGAACTCCCAAAAGAATTAAATGAACAACAATAACCAAAAAATAACACAACTTCACAGCAAAGAAACCTTTCTTACTGTCTGCTCTCAATTGTAATGTGCCAATCAAGAACAAAGAAACTAACAAATGATCAAGAACACATGGTATGACATTCATCATGCACAAAGTAGCAACCTTGCATGCTATATACAACAATGCAGGTAAAAAACAATTAATCCTAAAAACAAGCAGCTACCACACGTACTTATTATAAAGCCACAATCTAACAACTTAAAATCTGCAACATAAATCACAAATAAACAATCAAATCCCCAATTCCCCTCCACGTTTATTCAAAAGACAAAATTCAAAATCCATTATTTCCCACATTTTCCACGTTACTCCAGCAGCATTTAACCATTTAGCAAAACAATCCAAACATCATTCTACTTACTAAACAGAGAAATAACAACTAAAAACCACACCTGCTTGCTGTGAATCTTCTCCAAAATCTGCTGCCTATAAGCATAAATAGGCAACCCATCAACCAACCTCCTAATTTCCCTCAAAACCAATCTATGAATCCTTTCCCAATCAATCTCCCCATCAAACACAAACAATTCTAAACCCCTTTCCCCTTCCTCCTCCCTTCCTCCTTCAATATACTTCAAAATACACTTCATGGAAGCCCTAAATTCCTCCAATCTCTTCACGATCAAGTCCCTTTCCGCCATCAACCCTTTTTTCCTCTCATTCAACTCACTAAAACCCATCATTCTATTCCTCCCCTTAAGCAACTTCATCAACTGCGCAATCTCATCGCTTTTTTCACTCACTTTCGCCAGCCATCTCCCAACCACATTTTCATCATCAGTAACATTACTACCCACACCCTTAATGAGTCCTTTAAGATAATCACTAAACTTCTTCGTTAAATTCCTTTTCAACTCCTCGGTATCAGAAGGTAAGAGGATGTATGATTGCAGCTTTGGAGTGAAACTGTGGGCTCCCCGAAGACGGAGTTCCCATAAGGTTGTCATAAAATTCAGCGTGTGGGACCATTCCTGAAAATGCAAGGAAGCAGTTAGTTTTGTCTTGGTGGTAGTGGTTGTCGGTAATATGATACGGTCAGGTGGTGGTGTTGCGTTGCATTGGGAGATTACAGAATTTACAGTGTTGGGGTCTGGTCTTTTGTTGGAAGGTGCGAGCGTGGGGTCCACGTGAAGGTGGATTATGAAGTGAGGGGAAGTCCTACGGGCGTTTCTTGTTGTGGGAAAATTGTTGTTGTTGTTGGTGGTGGTGGTGGTGAAGGGAGGATGGTGGTGGCGGGGTGGAGATGGGTTGCGCCGGGTAGTGGTGCGGTGAAAAGATGACTTTCTCATAATTACATGAAGGTTCAGGAGATAAACAAAAACCCTGGAAAGAAAGGAGCAGTAGCCTAGCGTGGGTGGTAAGCAGAGAGTGTCAAGAGTGTGATTCCGAGAGGGTATAAGGTGTGCGGGAAGGAAGAAATAGGCAGTGGTGTTTTATCTTTGTACAGTTTGATCAAACTGGTAGGAGGCCAGAGGCACAGGTGTATGGGACTTCAACTTGCAAAGTCTTTGTGACTTCCTAGGAGGGTAAGAAAATGTAGGGTATTGCTTGTTTTTTTTGTGTTTTTTTTTATTATTATTATTAGAGTTAATGAAAAATACACTAGAAATTTTATGGTAAATAGAGATATTTTATTGGTTATTTTCTAACTTCATATGTCATGTCATCAACTTATTCCATGTCAGCAACTACTTCGGCAACCTTGATCCTTAAAAAAAAAAAAAAACAATTCACCACCCTGACCTCTGTCACCATAGTATATCTTCGTCCATAACATTATAAAATCATAGAAATTAATTTTAAAAAAATTTAATAAAATAAAATTAAAAATTTAACATAATAATACCTCTTTAAATTTTTTTTGGGTAGAATATCATAATTTAATCATGTCACGTTTCAGAAATATGACATGGTCAAACTCCAATCTTTTATCTTAACTAGTTGGATCTGATTGTATTGACCGGCCGATATTTTCGCACAAAAAAACATAATTTTATGAAGTGTGAAATTTTGAATAGTTAGTTGTGAGTCTATCATAACTAAATAAATATCTCTCCTCAAACAAATTACGTGGATGGCTTAGCAGGTGTATTTATAGATTGGTGAGATAAGTATAGATCCAATAAAAGGTCTGGTTGCGTCATACTAGAATAATAACTTAAAAGCATCATAACTTTTTATCCAACCTTTTGATCTTGCTCAAATTTTTACAGGAGCTTCTGGAGGTTGTTTCTCTATAGTATTCATTGTGTCGCTACGCATATTATCGGATCTTTAAATATCTAAAATTTTATCAAGACCTCCTGATTTTGATAATTTTAAGATTTTTTATATTATTTTTAGAATCGTTGAACCGGTTGAGCACATGATCAAACTATGATATTTCACAAAAACTTTCTGCTTGTATATTAATTCATGATTTTTTTAAAAAATTTTATGCCCATTTTATCCAAAATACAACCCACGCCTCCTCACTCCCGACCAAAAAATCACAGTCTCTGCTTGGTCTTTCGCCATAACTGATGTCTTTTCTTTGCAACTCACATGGCATCCAATCCACAACCATGCATCAGGTTTGTCTAAGGAGAGAAACAAAACTTTGTATTCTCTTAATTAATTTTAACTTATGCCCTTGAGTGATAGATTAATCTTGATTTTGATTTTGAGAGCAGGAAAATATAAACTAG
>Ga0325411_1001535_pt1 | contig 25789 bp, 7 predicted proteins | sample PopdelMetagenome_13_FD_206181 | JGI IMG/M metagenome (GOLD analysis project Ga0325411, IMG submission 206181) | Populus deltoides microbial communities from Bellville, Georgia, United States - Xylem-PdIQD-R4 | ecosystem: Host-associated > Plants > Phyllosphere > Stem > Wood/Secondary xylem... | reverse complement strand
GAACCATACATTAGCCATTAAAGCCTGCCTAACCTAATCAGCACTAGTCAAGTTTATCAACAAGAAGCGGCTAAATGTTTCGCTAATTAACCCCCTTTTAGCAAATCAAGTTGAACTTTAATTTCTTCAAGTTTTAAATAGAAAGTTCGCTGACTGAACTACAAAAAGAGGGCGAGTGTTTATCCATCAACATTAACCTGCATTCATGACAAGTTTCTCACACAAAGCAAAAGAAATGTTTTCGCCACCCACCTATAAAACTGGGAACTTGACACCCTATGGACACACAATGAGTGTCATCATGAAGCCAGCCCAACATCAGCAGGGGCAGGACCACCTTGACCTGTCGAACCGTGGTTGTTATAAGTGTGCCCACCACCTCTGCCACCCCTTCCTCGATTATTATAGTAGTTCCTCTGATGAAAGTTTCCAGGTTGATCATAATATTGGTTGCGGCCATTTTGGTAGCCACCACCTCCTCTAGAACCACTTCGACCACCACGGCCATTTGAATAGCCCCTACGACCGCCATTGCCACCACCACGACCACCTCTTTGGTTCTGGTAGTTCCTTCGATTGACATATTGTTGCTCAGGCTCCAACTCTCTCTGATTATGATCTACTCCTACTTCTGTCAATGGCTTGTCTTGCTCTTCTTGATCTAGGACAACTTCTGCTGGATTTCCAGTCTCCTGTTCATCCTGCAATGGAGAAACCAACAATATTCAATCAAATAAATATATGCAGGCAAGGGGGAAGATCATATCATGCTAAGTGCAAGCACCTTTTGAGATTCCTCAGTAGGAGTAGACTGATTATCACCAGTCTCGTGTTGGGAATTTTCTGTCTCTTGTTCCTACAAAAAGTAATAACAACAAATATTTAGAAAGTCTTTTAAAAAAAATATATAAAGCTTGAACGAAACAAAACAAAGAAGTTTTCCCCAAAGAGAATATTTCACCAACCAACCGACACGAATCCGAATGAACTAGAAAAAGGAAAAGAAATCAAATCACACAATAACTGCATAATCAGGTGAGATTTGGCTTTAGTATGCAAATTTCTAAGAATTCAGACATGCATCACCATTAAGCTGAATAAATTTCCAATTGAGCAATCAATGGGAGCTAGTACCATTGCAATTTTGAATTTTCATACATTGCACCTTTCCGAAATCAACAAAAACTAGCAATAGCACATACTCCATTTGAGTAGAAATAAGTTCAAAGAACAGTCAGAATGAAAGGATGGCTTACTAAAGAAATTATAAGTGAAACAAACAAAAGGATGATTTAAGAAATTGTAAATCACAACCAACAAACATCCAACAATAAATCACATAGAATCAAATTTAGCACGATGGACAGAGTAGAATATTGGAAGTAATCAACAATAGGTAACTCATTTAAATGAAAAGAAACACACATAATATGCAGTCATAAAATAGCAGTTAAACTAAGGACTGAAAACTGGAGCACCTTCTTGAAGAGCTATTTTTAATTTTAAGAAACAAACTAAACTTGCAAAATGAGCTTGAAAGGATATTTCACATCTGGAAGGAATGGTATGACTTTACTTGATTCAGTCCTTACAATAAAGGCAGCTTCAAATTACTAGTGGTATAGATAACAGATCCCTAATCACTTCACATGATGGAGTGTAAAACAAGCAACACTTGTATGATATCATTGGAGGTGGTTTAAAATTTTCATCCAATCCCCTTTTAAGTGAAACAGGAACATACTGTCCACAAAACTGTATGGAACTCCACTTTAAACACAATTCACAATTTCTAACAGTATGTTACTACTTAGAACAGATGTGTTACCCCTCTCACCAACAAGAAAATGGCCTCTTTCATAAGCCTTACCTTCCCTGCTCCTCACTCCAACTAAAACTGCCCACTGTTTTCTTTCTTTATGGAAAGCCCAAGCTTTGAAATGTGCTATCCAGACTAGATAAGTTTAAAAAGTTAGGACTCTAGATCACACAAGCACCTCGAACAGTCTCCTACTAGGACAGACAAGAGGAATAAAACACTCCTTTGGGTTGAATAATTCAAATATAACGTTGAAAAAAGAAAAACAAATACAGCACATCCTTTGAAAGCACCACAATGTCTAAACAAGTGTAAGTGGCTTAGGCACAAAATCGAAAATTCACAACAAAGGATGATGTTAGTACTCCCCATCATTTCACAAAGCAAAGCATAATGGAAAGCACTTTCTCAAACATGCTTACAAGTATACTTTAGCCACATCTTAAATAAAAATAAAATTCCCAATTACCCTTATTGACAAGTGAAACTAGCACACACGTAAACAACAATTTGACACCAGTTCTTACAGAAATACAGTTAACAACCATGTGTGATAATTAACATTGCCCTGTGAATTTTAATCTAGAAAACAAGAACAGTTTTACAGAGATCTATTTCTATGATGTTTCTAATAGAAGAATTTTATTAAGAGAGAATCATGAAGCATAAGACATCATCACGGATAAATAACTGCTGAAATCAGAGAGCTTGCTGATTCTCTTTATAAATCAACTAAGGAATTCATCTAAAAATGTCCATGGAAGAACAGGACAAAGCCATGGAAAATACTTCTACGCAGGGATGATAATGGGCAACCACAAGTCAGGTTTCTCTATATTCATACCCTACCCATTACTCACCGAGTAAAAAATTTAGACATACCATATACATCGAGTTTTGGGTATCTATATGAGTATCCATTATCCGACTATTATTTATTAGTTTTAAAAAATAAAATAGTAATATATATTTGAAGTGTGTGTATTAAATGATAAAATAAATTATAAATGTTATACATATATGTGTATTGTGTCAATATTAAAATATGTAACACACACACATATATACACACACAATACCCTATCCATTACCTATTGGGTAAGGCAACTACCCAAAAAAAACCACCAATTTGAGCCGGTTTGGAATGGTATCCATCAGGTTCAGATTAAATTGTCATCTCTAATTCTATACAGAGTGAGACTTGAAAAATTCTACATTTAAAATTCAACAAATCACAATTAAGAATGCACACTTTCAAAGAATCTTGCCTCCCTTCATCCTAAAAAAATTAATAAATTTAATTCAAGTTGTTAGTACAAAGTCAACGCTCTCTAAACTACGAAAATAAACCATTCCATTCACTTGTGACAGCAATGCAAGAAAAGGGGTCCCAAAGCTCCATTACTATTAAAATGCAAGGTACACGAATCTAGATTTTGAGGACAACACCCATCTTAGATCTCTAGACTTGTTATAAATCATCAATGTTGACCTTACGAAGGGTTGGTTACAAAACAAAAGCCCAAACCATAGAGAGTAACCTTATCCTTCCGAAATAATTCGGTAAATTTGAGAAGAGATAGAGTTGTTTGCTTCTGCAAATGAATAGGCCATCTTGCTAGAATAACATATTTTCTTTGGTTTCACAGTGTCATACAACAATATTCTGTATTCTATGATGGGATACAGCAATTTTGTATTTTTACAATTTTCTTCACAAATGTAAATGGGTCACAATGTCCAAAGCCTCCTTCCATGTTCTAATTGTCTACTTGTTAAGAATATGATTTGCAAGTTAGTTCTTAATACCAATTGAAATTAGAAAACGTGGTTCTGATACTGCATCATGCCAAGTTCTAACATTTTCAACTATCAATCCCAACACCAACCTTGATAAATATGACAAGCACTTGTTCATAGAAAAGTAACCCAAAGAAAGAAAAGAGGACGTTTATGATAAGCCATATGACAGGGAGCTTAGTAGTGATTACTTTCCTACAAGGATTAGGATTAGGGATTCCAAAATATGACTAGGTTGATATAAAATATAGAGTACCATTATAAAATGTGACTAGTCAAATAGGAATTTTTATGTTTCTTTTTTATCACTCAAAGTTTAATTAGGATTAGTAATAGCTCAGGCTTGTAAATATGCTTGTAGCATTTAAAATTACAGCATTGAATACAGTGCAGCCTTTTCTTAACATGTGAGAAGTGTGATGCTCTCAATTAAGGAGAGGCTCCTTGAATCTATTAGTGTGAGCCTGTGAGGCTAGTAGTCCTCAATCATTTCACCTTCTATTTTGTTTGAGTTGTTTTCATTTTATCTTCAAAACATCAATCATACTCATCACATCAATAGCAGTCCTCAAATAGATAGTACAACCGTGACAAAAAGAAATCCTAACCCTTGAAAATAACAAAATCCCAATAGTTCAAATACAATAAATAAATAGTGTATAACTAAATCAGAAACAGAAAGAGCCTTATTCAAAGAAACCTGCCATGGTAATGCACAACAGTAAACTATCAGATTTTCAGATACTACTTTGGCTTTGCTCCTACATCACCATGTCATGGTTGATTATATAGTGATGATCAAGTGACAGGCACCTTAAAAAACTGATCATGACAAAACATTCTTCATATCAAACCTGACTTTCTCCCACAAGCGATTAATCACCATAATTATACAAGGACTGCTCTGATGTTTGGGCCCAAAACCACCATTTTGAATGCTCTTGAGTAAATAAGTATTGATTTCTACAAATCACTAACTAAACAGAGAAGGAAGAGAGAATTGGCAGAGTACAGTATGCACTTCACCTAATTATTTTTTATTGTGGTCACAACCTAAATGCTAGAAAAGACCTTTAGACTGAGTATTGAATGACAAGAAGGCATTCAAAATAAATACCTAAGCAACATGTGTCTAATGATTGAAAAGAGAAACTAAAAATCAATAAAAGAGAAAACAAAAGGCAGCTAAGCTATATTTAGATAGCACAATGACCATAACAGCTCATTTTACATATCAATAAACACATCAATCATAAACCTTATTAACATAACCGCATAACAAGAAAATATTCATGGCAAAAACAAAACAAAAAATAAATGAAAGTTACAAGTAAATGATTCTTTATACCTTTGGCTGGTATTGTGCAACGGAGTCATCCACTTGTACTGGAACTGAGAAAGGAACCTGGAAAGGCACGTAATTGCCAGCAGCAGCAGCCACTTCCACAGGAGCTTTCATCTCCGGTGTGGTAGTAAAATAATCGGAAGCCATGATCTTGTTGAGCCTCTCCCTCAATTCAGCATCTGAAAGACAATAATAATAAAAAAAACTCAATACCCCATAATACACAAACAAAAATTACAAGTAAACAACAATTAAAAAAAAAACAAGATATATTACAGACAGGAAACATTAGTGGTGGAATCAATAGGTTGGTCTGAATTAGCCAGCCACAACTTCGCGTGCTCCATACAACGCTGCAAAGCATTCTTATGAGATAAGCTAGTATTGCCGGGACGCGAAATCAATAAACCACCCAACATAGATATCATATCCAAATCCCTCTCGCCAAGCAGATCCGTGGCATCATCGGTGACATAATCATAAGTCAAGCAACAACCTCTTTCATGTGTCCGAGTCAACATGGTGGCAGTGAAATCGTTCTGTGACTTGACATCAAACAACGACCCAAAATACAACAAGTGCAACAGATCCTCCAACATTTCATCACTTGCTTCCGGAACAACTGTGCTGTCAGATTTAGGGTTGAGTCGATGAGCAGCGAGCTCAATTTCTTCCGACACAGCGATGGAGAGAGGCTGGCGGAGCTTCTCGAGCTCGTCAATTGCGGCGGAAACAGAGGGTTTAGAACGGAGGAAGTCCTCTTGTTCTTTGTTGATAGGCTTGCCTTGAGCGATGGACTCTTCCATCTGGAGGATTCGGTTGTGTTTCTTCTTGAGAGCGCGAAGGCGTTTGGTGATTAGGCTGAGGACGGGTCCGTCCGCCATTTCTGAGGTAGGTGTGGCCGCCATTTGCTTATGGATGAAAGGGGAGGGGGTGGGTTTTTAATTTTTTTTGTTTGTGATCGGAAAGCACCTCCAAATGGCGGTGGTGATGTTGGTGGTGGTTTTGGTTTTGGTTTCTGTGGAGGTTTTAGAGAGGAGTGGAGGTGGGAACAGGAAGCGGCGGAATGGGATTTTAGGGAGAGATAAGAGTATGCCTGTTGGGTTTTAGAGGATGAGTGTGGGCTAAATGTGGAAGATTGCAAAAGTCCTTTTGGATTTTTTTTCTTTTCCTTTTGCTTTTTAATGTAAATAGGAAATGCAATTTCTCTGTGCACTACTGGTCGGGTTGGTGTTTAAAGGAGCGTTGGTTACTGTGATAATGCTGTGTAAAATATTTTTTAATTAATAAATATATTATTTTTTTTTATTTTTTCTATTAATATATCAAAATTATTTAAAAAATGAAAAACACATAAATTTAATATTTTTCAGATGAAAAATCCTTTTAAAAGATAACAATTATATTTCTAAATGAATAAATTTAAAAATACATGTGTTTGATTTAAATTATTATTAAATAATTTTTTGCATTTAAAATAAATGAAAATCAAGTCCTCTTAATAAAAAGTAGATTATTTTAGTTTTTATAAATATAATATTTGAAACACAATTATATATAGGGTGTAATATAAAAATTTAAAGTTGTTTGGCTAACCAATATTTTATTCTTTGTGGTTGGACAAAGAACATAAACTATCAAATGCCAAGCAGTTTAACCAAGCAGTCTTTAAACATAGTTGCGAGATCCAATCTTATTCGAAAAAAACATTGTGCCATTGAGTTATTTGATCAATTCATAAGTTATTAGATAAATTTAATTTGATTATTTTTATTAAAATTATGTTATTTTGTTTTTTTTTAAAAAAAAATAGCACTGATTTGATTATATTTGAACTAAGTTTGCTTGAGTCAACTAAGTTTGGCTAGGTTAATGTTTATTTCAATTTAAATTGAAACATAATTCAAGCTTTGAGGCATGAGTTTCTTGAGTTAAATCCCTAAGCCAAGCTAGTTCTAATCATTATAATGATTTTAAATATAATTTTAAAACTCTACACAAAAATTAATTTAGGTTCCACCAAGGTATTTTAGGTTGCGTAAATAAGCATTTTGTATGCTTGAAGGACCATTATTTAAGTGTTTAGTTTCAATACAAGAGAGAGACAATTATCTATATAACATTGCAAACAAATAAGTGTTTTCAAGATATACTTATAACGTTACAAACAAAGATTTACTATGTCTTTCTTATCATTGATGAGAAATTCTATAACATGACAATAAATAATTCAATCAAATTTAAATCTTTTAAATTTTAATGTTTTATGACTTTCCATATTTACAAACATTTTGCATTTTCAGATCGATTTTTTTTAATGTTTCTTGACATTATGAATTTTTAGATAAAAGAAACTTTTCTTTCACCTTCTTTTCTTGGCTTTATCCATCAATCAATATTATCCTCACTATCTCGGTCAAAATACTTGAAATTTAGGTTAGAAAATGGCATATGTTGCAAGAACTCATGAGATTCATATAGTTCAAACCGATAAGTTAAAATGAAAACAAGGTTAGGAATAAATAAAGTGACGAGTAATAAAATTTAAAATACTTAGGAATAAGGTTTGAAGTGACGGATAATCAGTTAATTTTTTAATTCAAGTAATCCGATCTATAATCTTTAGCCAAGGTATCTGGTAACTTGAAATGAAAAGCCCCGGTTATTGGTAGTAGGTGGTACTTGGTATGTCAGGGTGACTAATAACTGGTACTATAAAAGATCCTATTTGATGGATGTGAAGACTCTCTAATGCTTAAGTCAATAATTTTGTAGAGAGAAAAGGTACAATGATATTTCAGAGAGATGGACTTTGAATATATATATATATATATATATATGATAAAAGTATTAAGAATGAAAAGATTGTGAACCTTGAGTTTGAAGGATTCGTGGTGTATTTATATCTCATAAGTTTTGTCATTTTGTGAAGATAAAATGATGAAGTGTAATTTCACCCTTATGATATTTTGAGATGTATTCTATTCAAAATAATATATATTAGATCAGTATAAAATATCGAGAGAGCCACGTGGAGTCCTGAAAAAATTCTCAAGAGAGTCTTAGGCCCGAGCAAGGTGCCCGAGCCCATTAAAGGTGAAAAATAGATCCAGGTATGCTGCCCGAACCCAAACATGTTGGGCTCGGGTGTGACGACTTGAGCCCACAGGGGCGCTAGGGTACATGTCTGGCCCTAGCTAGGTGTACGCCCTGCATGAGAAGATGGGCATACACTCAGTGCATAGGCGTACGCCTACTAGGTGCATGGCTCTAGATCCTTACCTAAACCCATGCTTCTTGGGTGTTTTTTGGGCTTTTAACCTTTTTATAAAGAGTTTATTGAGCCCATTTTATTTGAACTTATTAGTAACCCTCCAAGTCTTTATGGTATTAATCTAAAAAGACTTGTAAAAATACCTGATTACCGTGACGAGTTCGTTGAATTTTCTTTGTATGAGAAGAGTAGTGGAAACCCCAGGTTTATTAAATGGAGAACCCATGTATGGAGGCGCGCATCATGTTAAAGAAATTTCTAAATATATAGAGGGGAATCATGGAGGAACCCATACTTAAAAAAATTCATAGAAGAGTGAGGTGAGATATAAATGACTCCATATTAGAAAAAATTTCCAAGAGGTCAAGGGAAACTTATGGAGAAGAAACTCATATTTAGAAAATTTTTTAAGTGGTTGGTGGAAACTCATGAAGGGTGGGTGACCCATGATGACGCCTATACTTAGAAAAATTTCTAAAGGGCGGAGGGGATGAATCCGTGGAGGGTGGTTTTATTGCATCAAGGAGACTAAGTTCATCCCTTGAAGAATGGTCGCACTAGAATGTAGGAGGTCTATGAACCTCCTTAAAATGGCATGAGGCATGAGAACCCTCAATTAGAGAAAGATCTCACCAAAGAGTGGGAGGTCTATAACCTCTCTAGTAATGGCATAAGGCTTGAGATCCCTAAATTAGATAAAAATCTTAATGAAGAGCATGAGGTTTGTAGCCTTCCTAGTGATGGCATGGGGGCTTGTGAGCCTCCCTCGCTAAAGAGTATGCTATTTGAATTCATTAGCATTGTCATGGGGGTGTGAGAGCTTAACTAAAGAGTCATGTCAATCCGAGTTTGCATTGAAGGGGAGGGAGATCCAAGATCAATCCCTAGCTAATTAGTGAGAGGCATTTTGGCATCATTTGGAGAACGTGTTAGTCTGAGACTGCACTAGAGAATATGAGATTCAAGATCAACCCCTGTTAAATTGGTGAGTGGTTATTGGGCAACACCTAGAGAATGTGTTAGTCTGAGACTGCACTAGATAATAGAAGGGATTCGAGACCAACACCTAATGAATTGGTGAGAGCTTTTTAAGCATCACCCAGAGAATGATGTTATTGCAATAAGGAAATTTATAAATAGAAAATGAATGTCAGAGATATATTGTTTTTATTTCAAAAATAAACTTACATTCTTATTAATGATTATGTATCATAGGATGATTTGAGTGATATGTATGGGAGTTTATTGGAAAGAACATGTATTGAAGGTGACACTAAAATGTTTGCTTTGACTGCCCTAAAAACTTTGAATGAGTGATCCTCATGATACACCAAGTAACCATTGGTTGATCCCTCATAGTTCTCCCTCAAGCTTTCATTACTATTATAAGAGTCGTTTTATTTGGAAGGCCCTTCATGGTAGTTGTTTTTTTTTTTTGTAAAAACAAGGAGACCCATGTCATAAGAAACTAACCTTATCCACTCATATATGATTTTCTATTACTTGTTTCACCTTGAGAAAACTTTTGTCTTGTAAGGCATACAATTTTCTCTAGAAGACATGTTCTCTTACCCTTCTTATCAAAACCTCTATAGCTCAAGCAATTTTTTCACCTTGAGTATCTCCTTATTAAACCTCTTCAAATATGACTGTGTAAACTCGCTTTCTTATTGGATAACACCAAATAATTATGTGAAGCTTTTCTTGACGGGTTTGTTGATGTTGAAGCGTGCCACTAGCTTAGCATAGAGGTCACTAAAATCATCAATGGATATTGGCTTCAAATTATTATATCATACACGTGTAAACCCGAGAAGGTTGTAGGGAGGATTTTGTGCATTGAGTCACTGTCTTAGATGATCGATTCTACGCTACCATGTATATTATATACATGCTCCCTCAAGTCGGTTAGGCTATCATAGTTGCAGAGACTTATTTTTATAGAAATATAATCCTTAAGGAGTTGGGTGTTCAATACTCATTTAGATATGGGAGAACCCCTCCGCTAATAGGGGGTTGTAGTCATTCTTCGAGGTATGCTCATGTACAGACCTTTTCTTAATCCTTTATCTGTTAGGCTCTTGAAAGCCTAGGGAGTTTAGCATGGAATGATGATTATGGTAACTGTTATCGATATCATAAAAGATAAAGGGAGGATGTTTGAAGTACCGACTATGTATATAGTTATCGAAATATCATGAGTGACCTCTTGAGAGACTCTCAAGATTGTCATTATGTTTTGTTTATTTTGGGTAATGTAATGGTCTACAGGTGCCTAGTACGACTGGTGGCTATAACACTAAGACGTTTTGTGTTGTTGAGGGTGTCAAGACTTATTAGAGTAATAAAGTCTAATTTTGCTCTTGGGTTGTCAATATGGCCCGAGTGAGGAGTTGCACCTGACTGGTAAGATAATGAAGGTCCGGTTTGGTAGAAGTGTTTGTGGTAATAAGTAGATTTGTCTTGTGTCCTAACTTAGGTGTGTCTTGGTTGTGTGTCATGGAATGACCTGGATATGTCAAAAAAAATTAGAAATTGATGCCTTTTTATTAGTTACCTATAAATGATGTCAATTGACGAGTCTTAAAATCCAAAAGGTTTAGGAATAAGGTTTGGTGTGATGGATAATTAATTAATATTTTAATTCAAGCAGTCTAATCCATTATTCCTAACCAAATTGTCTGTAGCTTAAAATGAAAAGCCTAAATAACTGGTAGTAGTTAGCAGGTAATGTCTTGTAAGCCAAGGTGACTAATAGTTGGTACCTGCAAAGGATCCCTTTTCATAGATGTAGGGACTCTTCGATACTCAGGTCAATAATTTTGTAGAGAAAAAGGTGTAATAATATTTGAAAGAGATGGACTTTAAAAATATATATTTTATAAGTGTTAAGTATGAAAAGATTGTGAACATTAAGTTTGAAGGATTCGTGATGTATTTATAACCTATAAGTTTTGAAGTGTAATTTCACTCTTATAATATTTTGAGATGTATTTTATTTAAAATAATACGTATTAGATCAATATAAAATACTGAAAGACTCATATGGATTCCTGAAAAAATTCTCAAGAGAGTGTTGGGCTCGAGCCCATTAAAGGTGGAAAATGGGTCTAGATGTGCTGTTTGGATCCAAACATGTTGGGTTCAAGTGTGACAGCTCGAGCCCACGGGGGATGCTAGGGTGCATGCCCAGCCTTAATTGAGAATATGTCCTGCATAAGAAGTTGGGTATACACCTAATGCATAAGGAAGCCTATACTGGGTGTTTAGCTATGGATCCATGCCTAAGCCCATGCTTCGTGGGTGTTTTTTGAGCTTTTTACCCCTTTTTGATGGGTTTCTTGATCCCATTTTATTTGAACTCAATAGTAGCCCTTCAAGTATTTATGGCATTTATCCATAAAGATTTGTAAAAATACTAGGTTACCATGACGAGTTCGTCGAATTTTCTTCATATGAGAATAGGGGTGAAGACTTGACGTTTATTAAATGGAGAACCTATGTATAAAGGTGTGCACCATATTTAAAGAAATTTCCAAGTATGTAAATGAGAATTATAGAGGAACCCGTATTTAGAAAAATTCATAGTAGAGAGAGGTGAGATATAAATGACTCCATACTTAGAAAACTTTTCTTAGAGGTTATGAGAAACTTATGGAGAAGAAACCTATACTTAAAATTTTTTTAAGTGGTTGGTGGAAACCCATGAAGGGTGAACCTATACTTAAAAAATATTCTAAAAAGTTGAGAAAAACTCAAGAAGGATGAGCCTATACCTTAGAAAAATTTCTAATAGCTCAGGGGGAACTTAAGAAGGGTGACTTATAGTGACGCCCATACTTAGAAAAATATCTAAAGAGTGAAGAGGATGGATCCATGAATGGTGGTTCTATTGCATAAAGGTGACCAATTCTATCCCTTAAATAGTGATTACATTGGAGCGTGAGACGTATGTTTTTATCTTATAAGGATAAAAACCTAACCATTATAGAGTAAACAATTATGAAAAATACATATACAAAATTTAAACAAAATGATTATTATGGTGTTTATGAAATTGTAGTCAAATCCTAATGGATAATCACAAACTTGTTGTGATATCCATTAATTAATTTTTATATTTTTATTAAATATGCATGAAAATTTTAGAATTTGGTTGTGTCATAATCCAATTTTGGATCCCCAAAATTGTTTTATAAATATATACCTTTTATTATTTTATTTTTTGATTTTTATTTAAAAAAAATTCAGGACACAAGAAAACAAGCCTTAAACTGCAGAAGATTAAGAAGCTAGAAGAATGACTAGATTGAGACATTTTGACAAGATAGGCTGAAGAAAGACTTGATTTGAGACAAAGTTTAAGGTTGAAATCCAATTTGACCAAAATTAGAAGAATTAGTTAAGTTTAAGAACTTAATTAAACTTTGAATAGGTTAAATTGACTTAATTAAGGAGTTAATTGAAGCAAAATTAGGTTTAAAAGTCAATTTGGCCAAATTTAGTAGAATTAATGGAGCTCAAGCATTGAATTAAACTTCTAACAGGTTTTATGGATTCAATCAAGGATTTAATTGATGGAAAATTAAGTTTTAAGGCCAGATGCGGGTCAATTCACAAAGATTGAAAGAATACAAACTTAATTGAAACATTGAGGAATCAAATTGGTGCATTCAGGGGTTCAATTGAAAAAAATTAAAGTTTAAAGGTTGTTGGAGGGTAAAATTGAAGATTTTCATGACTAAGGACCAACTTGTAAAAAACACGTAACTTCAAGGACTAAAATTGATCAAAACATGGGCCAATTTGAAAGAAATTGAAAGTGCAGCGATCAAATTGAAAACCAAGGATCAATTTAAAAAAAACTCTTGAATCAGAGGAGGCAATTTGAAATTTTCTAGGGTATGATTGCATAGATTAAGAAGTTTAAAAGCCAATCGAGAGCACTAGTGATGAAATTGAAACAAGTATCAAATTGAAGATTATCCAAAATCCCAATTAAGAAACCCTAATTTCTAGGGTTTAAACAGATGATATGTTGTTTGTCTTCATTCCGAATCGGGAGAGCTGATTGAGTTGTCACCTTCAGGCGACTGAACATAGCAACTCCAACCACCTTCTAGGCTCCAATCACCACTGATCGATAAGGAAGTTTCCCCTTTTCATGGTGGTGCCACCCTTTTTTGATGTTTGTACCTCATCTGTCACGTGGAAGTCCTCAACTTCTTATTCGAAGTTAACTTTAATTGATTTAGAAAAATTTACAGTTTTTCATCCAACTTTAAATCAATGGAAAAGGAGCTACAAGTTTTTAAATGGTGTGTGGTTTGATTCTAGTTGAAGAAAAACATCCCTTTTATAATGTCCATGCCTTATTTTGTTCCAATAACCTCTCATCTGCCACACTTAAATTGAAGAAAAGGCATCTACAATCAGCTAATTTAGGACCAACATTAGCTTTTTTTCCCTAATTTTTTCTAGAAGCTTCCAAAGGTTGTTAGAAAACTAGAGATAGGGAAAATTGAAAGAAAAGAGGTGAAAATGCAACCCCTAACAGAATGGAAAGAAAAATCTCTATATGCTAGTTTTAGAATACCACCAATGATAAAAGATGGTTTTGTAACCTCCTACCCTTGAAAGGCTATAAAATAGAAGAGAAATGACAGGGAAGAGGACTGCAAGGGGGAGACTTGAAAAAAAGCACAAAAAAGAAAAGAAAAGTTAGATAACAATCTTTAGAGCTTTTAGAATAGAAAGAAATAGGGGGAAAAAGGACGTGGCAAGAAAAAAAAAGAGATTCTTGGTCATTTAGAACTCAAACAAAAGTTAGAAATCTAGTGGAAATCAACAAGGAATCAAGAGAAAATTCATTACGCTCATTGATTATGTAAGTCTTAAACCTTTGATGAAAGGGTGGAGCTCAATAAGCACACCCCCTCCCCTCCTTTTTAATCGATGTTGTAGACTGTTATTTGGTGGCTTATGTTTATTTTTCTAGTTTTAACAATTTAATGTGTAAGTTTAAATGTGTCTTTGCTATTTCTTGGATCAATGAGTTTATATATGTTCCTGTTCAAAAGATGTTTGTTTTGTTGTGTCATAAGTATTATCTTGATGATAAAGAGTTGGTTTAGATGCTGGGTTATAAAGATTTGATGTTATTTTGATTATTTTTGTATGGTTGTTAAGTTATTTTTGTAGGTTTTTTTATGTTTGCTTTTCTTGTTGTTTAGGTATTTTTTGGGCTATAAATATCATAAATTTATGCCTTTGTAGCTATAAATGTATGATGGATTAATGTTTTTAGCTTGTTAGATTTCTAGAAATTTTTTTTCAGGAGGTTTGAGCATGACACTATTACATTTGATTTTTGAGTTTTAAGGTTGTTTAAAGCGTGTTCTTGTCTCCTGAGTTTTGCTTGTGTCTTGTGTAATGTTAGAATGTTTGGTTTGAATCCAAAATTATATAAATGAACTTGTTGTTTTGTCTTGTTAGTTTTGAAATTTGGACTTTATATATGATGAATAATGATTTGATGTTGTTTATTGTTCATTTTGATTCAAACATGTTTAGTTTTGATAATGTGGTGGGTTATGACTGAAAACAGTATGATTTAGAGGTCAAAATGCATGTTTCTAAGTTTGGGCAGTGGTTTAAGCTATTTGGGCATTTTGGGTTATGTTCTTCATATTCTTCCTGAGAACGTAGTTGTGTCTTGGTATTTTGGACTTGATATGTTTTGTTTCTTGGCACGAACATGCTATTTGGTCATCTTTAGGAAATAATCTAGGGCCAAAATGCATCAATAACATTTATTCATGTATTTTAATTATAGGGTTTTGTTTTTTTCACCGAACACTTTTTGACAAAATCATGCTGATTTAATGATTATCGAAGCAAATGGACCCTTGATTATTGTTCTATAAATGACTGCCAACAAAACCATGTCTTTAATTGCTTAGGATTTGATCTATTTCATGCTTTGTTTTTTGGTTCATGAAGAAGATTCATCGTGTTCTTTGTTTGTTTGTGTATTTGATCCATTTTTCTATGAATTTTTTATGTTTTGTGTTTTTTTTACTTTAATTTTGTTTTGGTTTAAACCTTTATTTTTGGTTAGTTTTTTGGTTCAAATCTTTTATGGTTTAGTTGAACCAATGCTTCGGGTTAACCTGGACAGGTGAACTTCGAGTCAGTTGGTGATTTTTTTTTAGCCGACCATTTTTCTTGTTGATGAATTTTTTGCCTAAGGGTTTTTTTTTTTGCAAACATACCCTTAGACTTACTTTGATAATTTTATTTTTTAAATAAAAGAGTTTTGTCAAACAGACCCCCAAATAACTTCATAAAACTGTAAGAAATTTCAAGGACCATTTTCAATTTATTTTTCTAGTCCCGATATTAAAATACCTACTTTTTTTTGGGCCTTTTTATTTAATATAGAGATAGTAAACTTATATTGTAAGGTACTGAACCGATATTAAAATACCTACTTTTCATCAAAAAATTCCAAAAAAAATCAAAATTTCTTATTTAAAAATAAATACCAAAAAATATGCATTTTATTTGTGTGCATAGGCCAAATATATCAAGGATACAATCATATTTGCATAAAATAATAAATAGTATGTGGCATGATTTTGCATTGTTCAAATAAAAAAAATAGATTTTTATTTTGCATGTTTTTTTTATTTAATAACTAGTTTAATAAAGTCATGAGAATTTGATCTACATTTTAAAAAATACAAAAAAAATATTTTTGTTTCATTTGACATATGAAATTACGATCTTATACGTAAAACATATTCTCGATATTAATATAGTTTTCTGTCCTTTTTAAGTATAGACTTTAAAATGGCTAGGTTTAAACTTGATAATATAAAGATCTCGTTACTAAGAAGAACTTTTCTTAAAATTTAGACAGACCAATGGTTAGAAAACATAACAACCTTAGTTTTTTTTAGATAAATACCAATGCAACTTACCTTAGGTAAGGTGTTTTCGGGGTGACACATCCCTCCTATTCACAACCTGGTACTTAACCCAGACTCTAACAGATCAATATGTTTTCTAGTTATCATAATATTAGGTGACGACTTTCAATCATTTGGTTTCATTGATAATGGACATGAATTCCTTATTCTTTCCACCCACACTATTTTCACGTTAATCTCACTTCAAGAGAACGATCACCGTGACGCCACACACATGCAACAGGTCGTATGCACACATCTAAAATCATATATTTTTTTATTTTTTAAAATAAGAGATTTGTTTTATTTTTTGTATTTTTTTAATTTTTAAGAAAAATTGGTAATTTTAATACCGGGTCAGTATCTTTAATTTAAAGTCTACAACCCAAATATTAAATGAAAATGGTTGAAAACATGAGAGGGACCCACAAATAATTTTAAAATAGTCCTGGGATATTTTCAAAAAATTTAGAAATGATTTGAGGGATTGTTTGGTAAAAGCATAAAAAATGAGAAAATAAATATTGTTGGAAAATCAATATGGTGTGTTTGTTAAACATGCCCTTAACTAAATTTAGAGGCTTGAAAAAGGTCTTAAGGTCGTGTTTGGAAAACACACCTTAAGAACAAAATATTGCAATTTCCTTTTGATGAAAATTAAATATGCCAAACACTGTCGTATTGAAAATGTACTCATCCTAGCCACGCATGCTGGCTTTCTGGCCTATATACCCGAGGCCAGAAACACGATCCAAAATCATAAAAAAAAGAATATAAATCAAAGAGAAAAAAAAAAGCATTAGAACTCTGCCAAGAACATGATGAAAAATATCAAAAACATGGATTAAAAACCAAACCAGTTTACGTCAAATTAAAGGAATAAAAATATGTAAAAGCAGTGTGTAATCAAAATTCTAGGGTTGGATCATCATAATAAACACCTTATCATTACAATTAATTGATTTTTATGAAAAATGCAAAAACAAAGAACCAAAGATCAAAGTCATGATGTCATTGTTTTTAAACCATTATGATCATAAATTAATGATCAACAAGTATTCACACATATGTAAAAACCATCAATCGACCAAAAAGACATAGAAATTAATGACCTAGGCAAAGTTCAACAGATGAATGCCAACCCAAAAACCTATAAATGCTTAACAAAGCTTAAACCTAAAAAAATATAAGTAGCCTAGAAAGCAGTCTAAACCTAACAACCAAAGCTTAAGCATGCTCGACAGAACTTGCTTGAACCGACGAAACAACAAGAAACAAAGAATTAAGGGCAAAATAGTAAGCAACATCAAATAATGACAGCAAGCAAAAAAAAAAATTCTCTTATGCAATAGCATTGTTCCATTGATTAAATTCATTGTCTTGAAGCTCAAATAACATGCTTACAATTTTAACAAGCTAACCTTAAACAACCTAAACCACAAGAAATTCAATATATAACATATATTGCCATGACTTTAAAAATTGATTTACTAAACATTTAGACATATAAGACAACATTATGTATTATCAAATGCCATTCTATTATGATATTCTAACACATAAAAAAATAGCAATTAAACAAAACTTGAGCATATACAAGTTATATTCAAATAATGCTTAAACATTTCAAAACAAAAATCATGGCTTTTAAACTTACAAAAGACTTCAAAAGTTACATACCAAACATTATGAGTAACAATTTAAAAGGGGAGGGGGTGTGCTCATTGAGCTCCACCACCTTATCAAAGTTTGAAAGTTTAACTTGAAAAGAGTGTCATTCCCTTGAATCATGGGGGCGCGATGTTGTCGTGACCATTCCCGAGTGGGGGTCTAGAAAGTATTTTTGGTTGTGTCGCACCCAACATCGTGACGACCTTAAAAAATATTCAATGAAAAGAATAAATTTCTGGCATCTTGTTCTTTGATGGGAAATGTCTTGTTTAAAGAGTCGCCACTAATATTATGGTCACTAGGAACCTTAACTGGTATATAGACATTCTATGGTACGAGACTGGTTATGTAAAATGAAAGATATTATCACTTTTTAAGAGTCCTACCTGAGGTAGACTGCATTTGTGGTTTTGACTTAAATTGCTAAAAGTTTTTTGGTTTTATTTTTTATGGTCTGCTTAGAATATTCCCAACTCTGGCATTAGTAAATATTTACTTATGAATATTTTCAACTTTGACGTTGGTAAATATTACGTAACACAAACAATATGATATTCCTGACTATGTCTCTAGTGAATAAATCCATAAAATTCAGATTAAAAGAAAACTATTTTTTAAAACATTTTAGGGCTAAATCTAGCTCAGCCTGTAAAAGTTGGGCTAGACTTAGTGGCCCAGCCAGGCGCTAGCTGAAACCATTGACTCGGCCGGGCAGCAAACATGCATGAACTAATTGACGAGTGCATCCACGAACCAATGAATTATATGTTGGTTGAACAGTAGGTAGTGAATAAATTTTGCATAAGTACAGTACCTATGTAACTATAACTGCGAAGGAGAGGGAAATGAAGAACTTACCTGTGTAGAGAGGCAAAGTCGAATATGGTAATGAAACATTCACGCACACTTGTTAGTCTTTTGTTGTTGTGGTTTGAAAAAAGTTGTTTTATAAAAGTTCTTTTGGTTGAGGTTGGTTTGGTATTTATATATGTTTGATTAAAAAGTGTGGTTGAAATTGAGGTTGAATAAAAAATAGTTTAATGTATGTGTTTGGTTAAACATGCTTTTCAAATTGAGGTTATAAAATAACTAAAAAAGATATATATTAATATTGATGATTTTTAATTTAAACATTGTAGATTTAACTACCACTATTACATCATTAAATAAATAATATTTTATATCAAATATTTTTAATTGTTCCATTAACTTATTTACAATTTCATCACATATAAAATTCATCCGATAAGGACTACAGTTTTCATGGTGTTTTAAGCGTGCAACAAAATTAGGTGAAATATCATCAGAAACAAAATTGGAATTGCGATCAAATTCTACAAATGCTACATCATCGTGCGATCTCCTTCCAATTTATGTAGTGTTATTAAATAATATTAAATACTAGTTTTTGAGTAAAAAACTAAAAAAATAAATTTTTTTTTCAAGTTGGACGTTGTTCAATGAATAGTGGAGTCACTGTTCACGTCAACAGTGACCCGTGAATTAATTCACCTGGCACTGTTCACGTGAACAGTGCCAAGTGAATTAATCCACTTAGTAGTGTTCAGATTATGATGATTGCCAAAGAAATATAAAAAACTCCTACTTGAGCTAAAGGAAGGAAGCAGACAACAAATTGGGTGGGCCCTTAAGTTTTTTCTTTCTCTTGGCAACAAGCGGGCAAAAGTGAAAAGCAGCAATTTTTTGCTTCACCAAAACCGGCGGTACAAACTCAATTTTTAGTTGAATCCATCTCCAAAATCTGTGTTCGAAATGTTTACCAAATGCTTATAAATTGTGGTTGGAACAAAACATAGTTCCAACCACAATACCAAACGGTACCTAAGATGGACGAAAACGTGAGGTTATTGGTCGCCAACGCTCCTTTCTTCACTTTTGCCTCTGTTTTTGGTTTCTCTCCAGTCGTTCTTCTCACTAGTTCCTTTGTGTTTTTTGTTCTCTCTCCTCTATTTTTGGTTGATTCCTTTGTTCGTTCTTTCTATCTTTTGCTTCCCTCGTTTGCGTTTCTCTTTCCCTATAGCCTTTCAGTTTGTCTTCCTATTCTGGATCTCCTTTTCGTCTCCCATGTTTTTTTACCCGTCTGCTGTCTTTCTGTAGTTTTCTCCAATTTTTTCTCCTATCTTATTTGTCCTTCCCATGTGAGGCCTTTCTTTGGCTTTTATAAAGCCAAAGAAGGCCGTGTGTTCATGCCTTCAGATATAAAGCACGTTCCGTGAGGGATCATGGGCATGATGGTCCATGATTTGCTGGTTGTGTTTCATGTTGATCCGGTCTTCAGGATAAGGAGATGATGAACAGTGTGTGTTGAAAACGACATGGATTTCAACCAAAATAACTATTTTCAATTTGGCCCTTGAACTTTTGATATTTAACAATGGGGTCCTTGATTTCATTAATTAAACAATTCCAAGTTCAATTAAGTTTCCAAACTTTAATTCTTCCAATTTTTGACCAAATTGACTCCCAAATTTATAATTCAATCCTTATTAGTCCTCAAACTTTCAATTTGTGTTGTCTCAGCCCAATCTTCAATTCATTCATTTTTTATTTCTTTTTTTTTTGAAAAATTCAAAAAATAGATTATGATAAGTTGGTTAGAGAGTCACCACCTAATATTACAGCTAATTGGAACCCCAACTAGATTTTTCCAGAGATTCTAAGCAAGGTGTTGATTGTGTAAAAGGAAGATATTAATACTCATAGTAAGCTTTATTTGAGGTAAGGTGCATCGTTTTTTATTGTTTGCTATGGTATCATGATGTCTATTTCTACTAGCATACTATAATGGGTTTGCTACGATGAATAACTCTAATTTTTCTAGGTCAAGAACTCGGTCTAAAAAGGTGAAATGTCCTCAAATTGAGGTTTTTCGGGGTAAAATTAAAATTTTTGCTACCATGTCATTCCAAATAATACTTCAGATATACATTTTTTATGGATTTTATCCTTATATTAAAAGTGACTGAGTTGTATTTTTTATAATAATATTTTGGATATTAACTCCTTTTAGGTTTTTTATCATTTTATTAAAAGTGAATAATATTTTATTGAAAAAAATAATTTTTTAATTATATGCCAAAATCCTCTGGAATTTTACAAACTTATTGTAAAATCTATGTATTTTTTTAAAAAAAAACATGCAAAAATATTTTAAATTTTCTTTGAAAAAAATGCTCAAATAACTTTATGATTTTTTTGGTCATATGCAAGAAAAAAAGAATATTTTTTTAATATTTTGTTAGGCTTTGTTTGGCAAAAACTCATTTTTAATAAGTGTTTGTCAAACACACCTTTAAACCAAAAGACCTTTTAACAAAAATATGGCAAACCAAACAGGGTATTAAAACCCTTTGGCCTAGATTTTTTTTTTGAACGAGTCAACCCGACCAAGTTGACCTGGAATTTTTTGTTTGACCATAAACCGACCCAAAAATATTGGTTTAACCTGAAAACAATCAAAAAACAAAACCAAAGTAAAAAAATAGAGTAAACACCTAAAAAACATAAAAACTCAAAAATTCTTGAACAAAATGGATCAAAAACTACAAAAAATGAAGAACATCAAGAAGACTTGGTGCTTCTTAATTGCAGGGTTGACCTGAAGTCCCGCATCTTAGCGATTCTCTCCAATCTATAACCAAAATATCTATAAATAGCTTAGTTAACCTAAAATTCTAATATGACAATTCCTTTTAACTAGAATTAAAATTTTTGCCTTCAGCTTGGTTAACCTGAAATCCTAATATGACGATTCCTTTTAACCAAAACCTTGGTCTTTATCTTTAACTCAGTTAACCAGAAATCTTAATTTGACAATTCTCTTTAACCAGAACTTTGGTGATTATCTTTAGCTCGGTTAACTTGAAATAACAATCCCCTTTAACCATAACAATTTTTTTTTTTTCAGCTCGGTCAACCTAGAATCCTAATATGGCGATTCCCTTTAATCAGAACCTTGATCTTTGTTTTCAACTTGATTAACTTAAAATCCTAATTTAGCGATTCCTTTTAACATAACTCAAATTTTTATAACTTCCCAATTATGGGGTTTGAAAACTTGTTGTTTCATAACTATAGGGTTAACTTAATACTTCCTGATTGTGGGGTTTGAAAACGTGGTGCTTCTTGATTTCAGGGTTAACCTAATACTTTCCAATCATGGGGTTTGAAAACCCAGTGCTTCCTAATTGTAGGGGTGACCTGATACTTTCCCTTCATAGGGTTTGAAAACTCGATGCTTCCTGATTGCAGGGTTGACTTGATACTTTCTAATTACGGGGTTTGAAAACTTGGTGCTTTCTAATTACAGGGTTGACTTGATGTTTCCTGATTGCAGGGCTGACCTGATACTTTTCGATTGTGGGGTTTTGAAAACTCGGTGCTTCCTGATTGCAAGGTTTACCTAAAGACTTTTTTTGATGACATGGTTGATCTTTTAAAAAAAATAATTTCCTAATAATAGGGTTCTTCTCACTTTTCTTCCTGATTGCAGGGTTGGTACTTTCTAATTACGGAGTTTGAAAACTTGGTGCTTCGTGATTACAGGGTTGACCTAAAGTCCCGCATCTTAGCAGTTCCCTCCAATCTATAACCATAATCTTTGTAAATAGCTTGATTAACCTGAAATCCCAATATGGTGATTCCTTTTAACCTGAACCAAAAATTTTACCTTCAGCTTGATTAATCTGAAATCTCAATTTGAAAATTTCTTTTAACCAAAACCTTGATGTTTGTCTTCAGTTCAGTAAACCTAAAATCCCAATCTGACAATTCTCTTTAACCAAAACTAAAATTTCTGTTACTTTCTGATTGTGGGGTTTGAAAACTTAGTATTTCCTAATTATAGGGTTGACCTAATACTTCCCAATTACAGGGTCCAAAAACTTGGTGTTTCTTGATTTCAAGGTTGACCTGATACTTCCTGATCACGAGGTTTGAAAACTTGGTGCTTTCTTATTGCAGGGTTGACCTGATACTTCCCGATTGCTAACTTTGAAAACTTAATGTTTTCTAATTACATGGTTGACCCAATACTTCCCTATAGCGGGTTTGAAAACTTGGTGTTCTTGATTGTAGGGTTGACTAAAAGACTCTTTCTGATGACAAGGTTGATCTTCTCTTTTTCCTATTCCAGGGTCAGAACTATGATTCCTTACTATCATAGCTCAAAGATTTTTTTTATGTCAATTCAGATTAATTAAAATCTTGTTGGAATTTATTGAGGATTTTTTCTAAAAAATTCAAAAACATTTATGTAATGCTTTGGAGTTAGATGACATGCATACATCCTTACCTGGTTTGAAATGTAGCTCTCCTTCTTCGATGTTTCATCGTCGTAGAGTGCCTTTGATTGCTATCCAAAACTTTCTCAATTCTTAGATTCATAAGCTCTTTCGAGTTTACCGTATGTCAATCCTCCAATCAAATATAAGTGTAGTGCCTATCATAGGTTGTCCACAATGATTACTGCTATTATTATTTATTAAGCCTAACCATGCCCCAAAGTGTGGTATTGGTTGCTTTATCATGAAGAAGTTTAACAAATCATTCACTTCTTGGATTATTTCAAAAACTGTCATCTGATTAGCTTTATGTATCATACCAACAATTATCAAAAGGTTTTATGGTGTTGGTCTCATCTTAGATTGTTAATCAGTCATAAAGTTGCCTCTACTTGAACCATACTCTTATTTTTTGATTTAAGCATTATTAACTGATTTGACCAAGCTTCTTTGTATTATCTCCATAAAATATTTTGCGAGGCCCGTCAATGGACCATTTCCTTTCAAACAATTACCTTTTTCTTTAAAGCTAACCATGGATTTTCAAAAATCATGCCCATTCCTATCTCATTGTTGAAATGAAATCAAAGGAATGTCGATTTTGAAAGTCTTTTGAAAATTAAATTGGTTAAAGACCCAACACACATCATTCAATATATGTGATCCTTTGATTACTTGGTATTTTGAAAATAAAAATTGACTCGATGTAAGATTAAAACAGTTTGTTTATCTCTTTTATGGTTCTTTGTGTTAATTTTAAACTCTCGTTTTGGTTGTATGAAGAGGTGACCTTCTGTGGATTTTAACAACAAAAGGTTCGAGTCAAGACTTGAGGTTTTATTAAGAAAGATTGTCTCTTTTGAGTAACAATTTCATTATCATGCATAATAACCAATAACTTAGTTCATGAAACCACGACCTTTACAGAAAAACTCTTTACATTTTAAGAGCATTATTTATCAGTTCAAGTCGTCTGTTTGATTAAAAAAGACTTTTAAAAGCACGCAGCACAGACTATGACTCATATATATAAAATAAAAGGAAATTCATAAAAATAAAAGGTGTTGAGGGTTTTAATAACCTAGGATCACCATTAACCATTCACTTCACTCTTTTTTTTTTTTGATGTCTTTGTAAAAGAAATGACATATAAGCATGTCATTCATTTCAATAAGAATCTTTACCTCAATTAATCAATAGTTCAGGAAGCTCTATAACCATGTCATTCCTTTCTTTATCAGTCTCAAACTTAAAGAGAAGACTAAAGCTCATTGTCCATCATTTATATCATAATACTCCTTCATCTTTTTGTTATCTTAATGGAGGCTATAAATTAAGTCCAACTCTTTATTTGATGGATAGCCTATCTTCTATCTAATCATTTGAAGACACAATAATCTCAATTATATTTTCCTTAACATGAGGCTCTATTACAGATACTAAAAGACATGGTATTTCAAACTTTCTTATCTTTCGATCTTTTAGGAGTGTTTTCCCTTCAATTTTGATTCATTTTTTCTTTCTTTTTTTATTCATGCCCTTAATCATCAACTTTTGGCATTTGTTATGACTTGTTTAATTGAAACCTCTCTTGCCTCTCATATTTAGGGCGTTTTCTATTTTTAGCCCTTTTCAATCTTTCATTTTCAACATTTTCTTAACCATTGATTCTATCATTATCTTTATCTTTTCAACCAAAAATATCTTACTTGCCCTCAGTGTGTGGTGTGATCCAGGTTAGGATTTTTTTTTTGAAAGAAATATTCCATTAGGCTCAAATTGGGATTGCAAAAGATATATATTTTAAGAATTGTGAAAGGAATAAAAAAGATGCTTTTTTCTCATTTCAAACAAGGTCAATTAAAACAGATAAATTTTGACATCGTCTAGTGTAATGATTTGGATTTGTAAAGAAACATGATTTGCAAGTCCATAACTATCAAATCTACTACATATCATTATGCATACTGTTAAAACTTAGTTTCATGATGTGTGGTTCAATTTTGTATACGAGTTCAAAAATATTTTGGTCACTCAGTGCCATTTTAACAAACATCAAATCATTTCTACCATCAAAACTCTTTTAATTTTTCAAGATTAATTAGCCTTAACTTTGCATGTTGGAGTTTGATCAAAATATCGTAGTCAACAATAAAATGCTAAACATCTATTGACTTCAAAACAATAAAGAGATAAATAAAAGACATATTTCATTAAAAGGATAAGATGTGATCCCAATACATGAAAAACATGCTAGAAAACAGAATAACAAAGTCCTACAACAACATGATTGGTAATTCAACACCCTTCTTGGATTAGCTTCTCTAGCAATATACATGTTTCGCTAACATTTTCAATCATTTGTTATGTTTAGGATGGTCTGGTGTACCACCTAAAGGATGGTGGCTTGGGGTAATTGTTCTTGAAGGTCGGGCAATTCCTATATTATGTCTAATTGTGTTTCTTCCTCGGGAATAAAAGTGTTCAATAAAGGAAGCATCCATGGAGTAAACTCTTTCCTAATCGCAGCACATCGATGCTTTTCTTAAGATTGAAGAATGACACGTCAGGAAAATATTCTCTCATCAGTATAATTTCAGCATT
>Ga0325411_1001530_pt1 | contig 25832 bp, 18 predicted proteins | sample PopdelMetagenome_13_FD_206181 | JGI IMG/M metagenome (GOLD analysis project Ga0325411, IMG submission 206181) | Populus deltoides microbial communities from Bellville, Georgia, United States - Xylem-PdIQD-R4 | ecosystem: Host-associated > Plants > Phyllosphere > Stem > Wood/Secondary xylem... | reverse complement strand
TGTTTTTCATCAATTTCAGACTCTCGTTGAACGTCAATTTTCATTAAAAATAAAATCTATTCAAACTGATTGGGGCAGTGAATACCCAAAATTATCCATATTTTTTCAGACTGTTGGTATTCATCATCGTCTGATTTGTCCTCACACTCATAAACAAAATGGCACAGTAGAGCGTCATCATAGGCATATTGTGGAAACAGGTCTTACTCTTTTAGGGCAACGTAAAACACCTTTTCAATTTTGGAATTATGCTTTTGAAACCTCCTTTTATCTTATAAATCGTCTGCCTACTCCTGTTCTTGCCCATCGCTCTCCGTTTGATTGTTTATTTCACCGGTCTCCTGATTATCATTTTCTGCGTACTTTTGGGTGTCTTTGTTTTTCTTTTCTGCATCCATATAATAATTATAAATTGGATTTTCATTCCTCTCCATGTGTGTTCTTTGGATATAGTTCCTCACATCTTGGTTATCGATGTTTTGACATTGCATCTTATCGTATTTATATTTCCCGTCATGTCCGTTTCCATGAACATGTGTTTTCATTTGATAATTCTGAACAGATTGTAAAGGTCTCGACCATAACTCCCAAATCTGCTCCACTAACCACCACCACCCACTTCCACTAGCCACCCTCCCAAATCTGCTCTACTACCCACCACCACCTACTTCCACCAGCCACCCAAACAGCCAACAACACTCAGCTCTGCTACTCCAAACAGCCACCCGACCACAGCCTCTACCCATCCCTTGGCCATCATACCATGCTTGTTTATCTAACCCTTATGATGCAGGTTCAATTCGTCAATTGGTCTCATCTCTTCATGGTCTTGGGGCACTATTAAGTCCATCCTCTACTTCGCCCTCCCTGGCCAGCATTCCTGCAGATTCGGTCTTTGCTTACAGCCCCTCCTCTGCTGATAGTCCTATGCTTGCGGCTGCCTCTTCATCATCCTCTCCAGTTGGTCTGCAACTTATGGTTGATTTATCCTCTTATCAGCTGCCACAGGTCTCCTCACTGCCACCATCTTCCCCTGCATCTCCACCAGCACGCAGCAGACATCCTATGACTCTCAGACCGCGGCAGCCGAAGACAGCAAATCTGGCTGCTTCCGCTATCGCCACCTCTGTCTCCATATGGGTACTGCATTCTCCCTCTTCTGAGCCTTTTGTATTCTCTAATGCTGACCGGTATGCAGTTTGGCATAATGCTATGTGTGATGAGATCGCTGTTTTGCGCTTAAATCACACTTGGTCTTTGGTTCCATTTCATTCTTTGATGAACGTTGTTGGCAGTAGATGGGTATATCGGATCAAACATCATGTTGATGGTAGTATTGAGCGCTATAAAGCGCGCCTTGTTGCTAGAGGTTTTACCTAGCATGAAGGTATTGATTATTCTGAAACCTTCAGTCCAGTTATTAAGCAAGCCACTGTCCGATTGGTTTTCTCAATCACGGTTTCGCGAAATTGGAAGATTCATCAGCTTGATATTCAAAATACCTTCCTCAATGGTGTTCTTACTAAAGAGGTCTACATGAAATAACCTCCAGGTTTTGTTGACTCTTATCTTCTATCTCATGTGTGTAGATTGCACAAATCATTGTATGGTTTGAAACAGGCATCGAGAGCATAGTACACTCGTCTAAGTGATTTTTTGCTCTCCATCAGCTTCCGCGCTTCCAAAGTTGACACCTCCCTGTTTATTTTATCTGATGGTACTAATATCTTTTATCTCCTAGTGTATGTTGATGATATTCTGTTTACGGGTAGCAACTCTGCTATGCTTCATCATCTAATACAGTTACTTAGCTCTGAGTTCAAGTATCGTGACTTAGGTGTTGTTCACTACTTTCTGGGTATTGAAGTTCAGTATACCGGTATGGGTTTAATGTTGCGTCAACATAAATATATTCTTGACATCCTCACCCGCGTTGGTATGACTTCCTGCAAACCCGTTGATACTCTAGTCTCCCCTTCGAAAGTCACTTTATTACCAGATCACTCATTCTCTGATCCTACATGATTTTTTCAAATCGTGGGTGCTCTTCAATATCTTACCTTCACCCGTCCAAATATATACTTTGTTGTTAACAGAGTCTGTCAGTTTATGCATGCTCCTACAGATTCTCATTGGGTTGCTGTTAAACGTATTTTATGATATCTTAAAGGTACAACACTTATGATTTTCATATCACTCGAGGCTCCTCTTTTGCTCTACATGGCTTTACAGATGCAGATTGGGTTGGTAGTATTGATGATCGCTAGTCTACGGGTGGCTATCTTGTCTTTTTTGGTCAGACGCTGATTTCTTGGAAATCCAGCAAGCAACGCACATGTGCTTGCTCCTCTACTGAGGCTGAGTATAAAGCTCTTGTTGATGGTACCGCTGAGGTCATTTGGCTTCAATACTTGTTAACAGATCTGCAGGTTCCTTCAGTTTCTACTCCTACTATTTGGTGTGATAATCTTGGTGCTACCTGTCTCTCAGCCAATCCTATCTTCCATACTCGTACTAAGCATGTTGAAGTGGATTATCACTTTGTCCATGACCGCGTTGCCAAGAAAGAGATTCAGATTCGTTTTGTTCCCTCTTGGGATCAACTTGCCGATGTCTTCACTAAACTGCTTCCTATTGCATCCTTTACTGCTTTTCGGTTCAAGCTTCGGGTTGATCCCCCACCCTCAGCTTAAGGGGGCATATTATAGAATGTATAGCTTGTATATATCAGAATAGAAAATTAATATAGGATTATTTCAATGTTGTAATCCCTACAGTTACTGCCGTGTTCTGCCGCATATATATAAATAGGAAGGTTGGCTAAGGCACAACCTAACACATTCTATTATTCTCAACTCCATCGACAAAAAAACCGTATGTAATTTCATTGGTGATTTTTTTTGTGTCGGTATTTTTTTTGGTGAATTTGACATTTAATCGACAAAAAACCATATGCAATTCCATCGGTGATTAAACAATGGTAATGACATTTGCAGTAATTTTTAACTCTTTGAAATATACTGACGGACTTTATCCATTGGTAACACCATTAGTAATAATTAAAAAAAATGTATTTTTTAAAATCTATTAAACATAAGTAGAAAATAATTAAAATAAATTAAGTTAATATAAAAATTAAATATTTATTACAAGTTTAAACATTTATAAGTTTAAATATAATTAATCTAGAAAAGAGATGCCGGAAAAGGAGGAGGAGGCGGGTCTTCGTCGGGACCGTGGGGCCAATAAGGGGGAACATGTACCACTCATATGTGGTTTCATCTCCATTACCAAACGACGAAGTTCAACCGTCTCAGCACCGAGTTGTGCATAATCAATAGTGAGATAGATCATTCGAGCTTGAACTCGTTGGTCTAAAATCACCATGAACTTTGGAGTTTAAGTGCTCGGAACTGATTGCAAGCATTTAATGGTTGAAACACTACGGTTCATCTACAAGTCCTCAACCGTAGTGTTAGAGAAACCATACATCTTATTTCTATTTGGTCCATTAAATGATCCTACATCTAACCACAAATTTGGATTGAAATTTGGATGGGTCAAAGAATCATCCTTGTATCTTTCCTTCAATCAGATGTTATATGTATCATAAAAACAAATGTAGGCAAATTAAAAAAAAAATTAACTTAAGAAAAAAATGGTTGAAAACCAACATACTACAAAATACTAAGCTCAGCTATTCAGGAGTTGCTACACCCCTTTTTAACTGTCATCATTTTGCACGTGCGTTTCCACAAAAAGCTTCACCGTGCTTGATTTGCATCTAATAAACACAATCTACAAGAAAAAATTGTTGTTAGTTAAACATATTTATAAAAAAAACAACAAATTAAAAAATAGATGTAATAAAAAAATTGATAGTTTGCTTCGCATGCAAAATGAATGGAATGAAACCGCCAGTGTGCATTGTAATGGAACCATGAACACACTGATTTTAATTCTCTGCATCGGATTGTTACCGTTGCATGAAATGCTCAGACGTCACGTGTTGGATATATTTTTCCCATATAATCTTCGAGACGTACGATGGTCCATCGAGAGGTGCAACTAGGATGATACCATATGCATCAACATTTGGTCATGATGCAATGTTACCATGTAAAATATTTAAGAGTTGCATACCAAAATCAATTAAATGGAATTCAATGTGAGGGAAACAATGATGTAAGAATTAAGTGATTTAGATGAAACTAGAATTAATGTCTTGAATAAATTGCAAATGTAAAAGCAACAAGTTCAAAAAGCATATAATAAAAGAGTGAGGAAATCAAAATTTTCATAAAGGGACCTAATCTAAAAGGTAATATCTCTTCCTAGAATTAAAGATAGACAAAATCTAGTTTGGTCAAGTCTAGTTTGGGAACCCTTATTATTAGAAAGCTTTGACAGGAAGTTCATACAAAATCAATCACTGGAAAGTAATTAAAACAATATACCATCAATTTAGGAAGTAAACAAAGAAATATTTAAACTAAAATATCCAAAACTTTAGAATTAGCTCCTTCAACATTCAATATTACTCGAAAATCAAAACATAGTACAAGTCGTAACATCAAACAAAGAGAGTTCAAAATTATAAGAAAAGATTTTTGAAAACATTAAAAATATAAGTGAGGGTAGAAATATGAGTGTTGATCAACTGAATAGTAGAAATAAACTCAGATTCTAGAGTTATAATTTTAACTTCAATTTGCTTAATATTAGAATAAGCAACATCTCTAGAAAAAGTGATTGCAAAAAGAGTTTGGTTTATTTCATTTATATCGAAAGAATCATGAGAGACAGAAAATATTTATTGAAGGCAAATCAAATGAGTTCTAATATTTTTAAAATTGATATAAGAGGATGTTTGATAAGTTTTAGAGATATGATCTTCAACAATAAAGATATTTGAGCTAGATTATGAAATTTAAGGCCTGGAGATTTGATCATTTTAAAGAAAGATTGAGTAGTAAGTTTTACTATATATATATAAAATATATATAGTAAACCAACAATTTTTTTTTTAAATAATTGTTTAGTTTGAAACATGATGAACTAGAATAAAAAAGATTCAAGTTATATAGGAGTAAAATATATATATATATATATATAGACACTTACTTTGTTCACTTCAGCCATAATATTTTGGATAAGTATAATTTCTAATATCTCCAAAGAAATCTTTGTCAGCATCAACATTTCTAGAATCATGATTGGAATGTTCAGAAGTTGTATTACAAGTTGATTCTAAAAAGGATTCTAAAATAAGCTTCACAGTAGTAGATTTTAAAATCGAATAAAGAACAAAAGAAAGAGGCATTGTTTGAGCTTTGTTAACAATATAATGAGAGGTTTTGTCAGATTCAAACTTGAATGAGGAGAGACATAACTTAGAAGAAGGAGCAATTGATTTGTTTTTTTTCTTTGCTAAGAGAATTAATTGGAGATTGTTTTGACTTTGATGAAGTCCTCTGAGCTGAAAGGAGTTCCATAGTACTTCTAGTTCATGATCTCCTCGTCCTTTTAGAAATCTAAGCGAGCAACTTTGGGGAAGAAGATGTAACATAAGAAGATTCAACATTAGTAGCCTTTCTTTACTTATTATCAGATGTTTAAGTAGCTTTTTTTCACGAGGAGTGAAAAATGCCTACACAATAATAGCAGTTTCCAACAAACCTTTGTTTTCAAAAATTCTCCAAAGTTGAAAACTAACTGTGGTAACTGTGGTACCAGGTAGAGTTGAGATTTAAATGATAATTAACTTGTGAGATACTCTTACAAGATCTCAATTAAACTGTTAAACAAGTACTCCATATATATAAGTAGATGGCACAAATCCAAGGTTTTTATTTCAAACAAACCTAGAAAAAAAAAAGGTGCAGCTACAAAAGTATTATTCTCATACTCCATTGCACAAGGTATGTACGACAATGAAGCACCAAACCCTAATTAAACATTAATAAAACAGAGTCTTTTTGTAAAAGCCAAAAGCAGTACATTAAGCAGAAGAGATGCATGCATCCGTAGCATTAGTAGTTAATTATTTTACTAATAATTAATCTGACGTCGATACTGATGATGTGTCACAAGATCATCAAGCATCCAAAGGTCCCCAGAGTCACGATTATCACCGCCGTTTCCCCTCAGACGAGCAGCCATCTGGTCAGGTTCCAGCCCAAGAAACGACTCCAACTTCAAGATTTGCTCTTCCAGCTCATAATCTTCATTTTGATACCCAGAATATGGCTCTTGCAGTGGTGGTGTGAAAGGACTAGCCACATAAGCTGTTTCAGGAGCCAATATGCAACGCTTCTTGGCAGGTGGTGGCGCCTCCGGAGTTGGCGGTGTCTGAGAAGGGAAGTTGAGCTTGGCTTTATCACCACGGATGCGTTTAGCGGCTTCATCATATGCTTTGGCGGCTTCCTCAGCGGTGTTGTATGTGCCAAGCCAAACTCTAGCACCTTTGTGTGGGTCTCTTATTTCAGCTGCCCATTTGCCCCATGTCCTTTGCCTTATTCCTCTATACACACTCTTTCTGGTTCTTTGAGCCTTCTTGTTGCCATTTTCTTTCTCTGTGGCATGGCTTGGCTTCTCAACTTTCTCTGTTATCATTATATGTAAAATCACAGAAAAAAGAATTAAAAATTTTGCCTTAAAGAAAAAAAAACCAGAGAGATACAAGCCAAGAATCCAAGATAAACCTTCCTAGCCCATGTTTATATATATATATATATATCGAAGATTAAATATATTTTGGGAAGACCCAGAAAAATGAAAAAACAAAAAAGTATCATTACCTTGCTGGACTTGGATGGTGTAGCTTGGCTTCTGAGGGAACAAGAGATTTGATGGGTCTTTTTTACTACCATTATTATGATTAGAGTGATGATCAAATCTAAGAAATTCAGAGAAGGGGTCAAGTTCAGACCAGAGATCCTCAACTGTCAATCTCCGGCCACGCTTAACAGTAACAAAATCGGAAATAATGGCACCTCCACACATGTTTTTGTCTGTCCAATTCTCAAGCAGAAAGAGGAAAGAAATGCACTGATAAATATGGCTTTCTTATTAGAGGAGGTCTGGTTTTTATAGAAAATGACGGTTACAATCTACTAGCTAACAGGCAGGAGACAAGGAACCTTTTGCGGGTCACGTTTGTTTTCCTGAGTGCATGATCAGACGGGTGAGAAAGAATCATGTCAAAAATTGGAAAATAATTGTGATTAAAGAATACATCGAGTTAAGGAAAATGCGAATTTCGGGTAAAGGAGATATGCTACTTTATTTATTTTTTAATATTCAAATTTTGAATTTTAGAATTATTAAATTATTTTATATGTATTGCATCGAGTAATTTTATTGTATTCAGGGAATCACTAACGATATCTTATTAGTTATTTTTTTAAATTCATTTTAGAAAAAAAAAAGATACAATTAAAAGAGAAAAATCATAAATAAAGATATTATTATTATTTTTAGTAGATCATGATTCTACTAAGAAATCACTAGTTACTTATTGATCACCATAATTTTTTCCATACTTGACGAATTTGAGAGATTTGTTTTAAAGAAAAAAATCATATAAAATAAGGATTTAATCATTATTTATATACAAATTGCCTTAATGAAAAATACCATATTTATCAAGACCGGGTTAGATATAGGTTGGATCAACTTATGGGCTGACAGATCAACCCAGATTTATCTTAAAAGAATATCATTTCAAGTTTTTTTAAAATGAAACATCATTATTTTAGATATGAAAAAATTCCTGGAGTTGACTCAAGTGGGTCTTATTTGAGAGTGACTGGGTCGCGGGTTAACCCATATAGTTAATCGAGTTTGACCATGTCAATTCTTAACCCTGTTTGAAAGCAAACCTATCTTACATCAAGTTTTTTATTGACTGGTCATTTAAGTGTTTTTTAAAAGTGTGTTTCACTTGAAAAGGTATTAAATTAATATTTTTTTGTGCTTTTCGATGGTTTTGAGGTATTTATATAAAAAAACAAAAAAATCAAAAAAAGTTATTTTAATGCATTTTTAAAAGAAAAACACTTTTAAAAATCAAATTACACCTTGATATCAAACACACACTTTTAAGCTTGAGTTTTTTTTGGGAACTTAGCAAAATAATTTTTTTGATAAAACAACACAGGTGAAAACATATTTAGGGATTTAGCACACTTAATTGAATCACAAATAACATCTGCAACTTGCGTATTTCATTCAATATTTATGAATCGCGTGTTGCAAATACCAACCATTACACATGAATCGTATATAAAATATATGAAATACTAGTCGAAGATAACATCTACGACTCAATGAAGACACACAACCAAAGACAATTTCTTTATCCATTAACTCCTTGCCTAAAAAAATCACAATTCACACAATTCAAATAACTAGTTTTTTAGCCTCAAAACACAATTTACATAAACAATGCATAACATCTTTAATCATAATTAACAAAATTAGACCGATGATTAACATAACATAACATTTTATTAAGATTAAACTAATTATGCATCTATTCATAATTCTTATAACATGTAATTATATCTAATAATTGACCTTGCTCGTGGATGGGTTTGGAGCGTTCATGGACGAATCTGAAGCATCACCCCAACTCGTTCAACTCAAGGACAAGTCTATAGCATTCAAGTAGAGGTGAGGAGAACCAATATCACCTCAGCTTATGGAAAAATCTGGGACGCTCATAGACAAGCTTGCACTACCATCGTAACTAGTCCAACTAAGTGTCAACACTAATATCACCCCAGCTCGTAGATGGGCTTGGGATGCTCGTGGAGGGACCACCATCCCTGACACTTTTACGATAAGCAATCTCATCTTCCACTAATGCTACTTCAATACACTTAGCCTCCCTAATCTCTTGAAGTCCACCACAACACAAATTAAGTGGTAATGTTGGTCATAATACATCCTATCTCATCGATGCCTTCATGGATAGTCGTTGCTACTTTCTGATCCTCCCGTACTAAGTAATGAATCTATATATATACATAAATTAAAAACTAATTAGCACTCATCATCTAAAATAATATCAACAATATTTAATAAATGTTATATGTAAAAGAATATTGCATACCAATCAATTATGTCTTGGATATCGGGATGCATAATGCGTTGGATTACGTGACATCTCAGGAAACGTGACTAGGTAGGTGTAATAAAATGACATATAATGGTCAGATACCATCTCATGTAGGTATCTACATCAATTATTGGTTGTCGCTCCTTAAAAATACGATCTCTCTTAACATGTCAAAGATTTAGGTAAAATGCATGAATAATCAACCAATTCTCATTGCGTTTACCCTGACAACTAATACTATACATCTCATCACCAGTATCAATATAATTTGGTATGTGTTGAGATAGTCCAAACTATTGCATTACTCGATCTGGGCAATGCATCTTAATAAAGTTGAAGTAGTGCAATAAGACCTATACTAGCCATAAATAAGATCCCTCATGACATATAGGTGAAGCTGAAAGTATCAAGTCCTTTATATATGACTTTCATATAACCTATCAGAACATATGAAAGACTTATATTAGATAGAAAGTCAAAACTAAATAATTAATGTTCAAATAAAAAAAAATACAATACATTTGTAACCCATACCTGATAAGGTTGTTATGTGTCCAATTCATCTCAGTATAACTCATGAACATGAGTGATATTTATCATGAAATGTCTAGCCCCACACCATCTGACATGACAAGATACAAAATACATTTTTTTCATTCAATTTACATAAATAACATGTTGATTAGAATCAATTTTATTTTATTATTAACTAAAGCCATTGGATAGTGGCCTCTAAGTGACAATGTCAAATATATTATTATCCCAACTCTCTAGACATCCGATGTGAATAAGCTCTCATGACCAAAGCTATATCAATTAACATTGGCAAATTTAGGTTAGTATTTAAATGTCATTAATTCTAACAATCAAAGAATTTAAAATAATTATACTTGGAGAAATAATAGACACCCGACAATTTATCTTCTCTTTTTTAGACATGATTTACATAGTTGCGGTAACGATATGTAAGCATGACCCCTTAGCTATAATTAGGAATGACCTAAAAATCCTCAAATACTATTAGAAAGAATAGTGGTACTGCATTTCTAGCTTACATAACCAACTGATCCTTTATCGCATTGTTAAGATGGTCTTAAAATTTATGTCCAACCATGCCAATTTGATGTAATCGCCCTTATAAGTACTAGCTGGAGGCACCATTCTAATAGATAATCACATAAAGTATCTTTGTTAACCGACCCTCCACATCTTCTTATAGGGGTTCCATCTATCGGAAGGCCAGTCAACATGGTGATATCTTACATTATGGGTATCATCTTACCAATACATAGATGAAATGTGTGTGTCTTGTGCCTCCATCACTCAACCAAAGTTGCAATAAATGTGTGGTCAAGATATATGTTATGCAACTAACTAATCTCATAAAAACCAACCTTGATAACAAATGAGCGGACACGCTTATGCAACTCCATCAATGTATGTTGTTAAGGTGTTACAGGATCACCGTCCTGAAAATAAAGCAATTTAATTATTTAAATAATTAAAGTAGTTAAAATTTAATTAATTAAAATAATTATTTAAAAATGTTATTAATATAGAGATCTGACCTCTCCGCTCCAAATATCACCAAAATGATGTCGGTCCTACATATACAGTACCATCATATCATCAAAACCTGCCTTAATAACAAGGTGGTCTAGCACTTTTAAAAGTAGTAAAACCCCTTTTAGTCCAAACCATGCCTCCTTCGAGGTACTGTATCAAAAAAAAAAAATTAGCCTTTGCAATAAAATTATACATCCATAAAGTTAAATTAAAAAAATAATAATTGAAGTTTACATAATTTGGAACAAATGCAAATAATTAACATATGTTGTCTAATTTCACAAGTTTTCCTATTATTGATCGCATATACCATATTTATTTAGTGAATGCCCCTCTCTAGCATCCGTTTCATTATATAGACGAGTGAATGTACTTTGACCCTTATATGTTCTCCATCTAGTTGGAAATCCATATACATCTGAACTAATATATGCAGACCATAACGACTATGCATGCCACAACAACGTATCAGATAATGGTTAAAAATGAGGATTGTATGCATTTTTTTATGACAAATTGGAGTAGAAATCATCAACAAATTGTATATAGTCCACATTTTGTAAAGTGCAATATGCAATTAGATGTGACTATGATCAAAGATATAGTTATCGTTTACCATAAGTACGAGTTACTTCATTGATGTTAATCATTTCTTACACTTCTTTTGTAACACCATCTATTTGGGGTCTCAGACTAAATTAACCTTATTCCAAGATCAAATAGAGATACCTTATGTGATCTAGAAGTTACCGCATAACTGAATCTAAAGAATTAACAAATAACATCAAATCATTAATAACATGTATAAAGTTTCAAAGTTTAAAACTACCAAAGCTAAGCAACAAACATTTTCATGCTATTTGAATTCAAAACTTGACATTTTTAACATCAATATGCCAAAAATATTTGTATGAACCATGAACTTGCACTAAAAACATCAAATTGATCAATATGCTTCCAAAATCTTTAACTCACAAACAAAAGCAACTTACTGTTTTATTATAAAAAACAGATTCAAACACAAATCAAAATACCTTAAATACATCATTAATATGATATTGGGCTAAAAACACAAAATCAAACAAGCATCAAAACCAAGAATGATGCCTTTAGAGCAAGCTTCACTAACACATTATTGTAAAAAATAGAACAAACAATAATAACAAAGCTTGAGCAATAAAAACATGTTTAAAACAAGAACAAAAACAAAACAGACTTTGCCAAAAAAACATCAGATTATTTCAACACTAAAATCAATCCAAAAATGCAAGATGAGCTCAAACAATATCAAAATAGGTTTAAACATTAAGGAAGCATGAATAGGCAGGCCACATGGACTCCACCCTTGAGTTTTCACATGTTATACCTTTTTCAAACTTGCTGGTTATAGGCTGCTACTTTCCTTATTTTTTCCTTCTTTCCCTTTCACTTTCTATTATTTCCAAAGCTTACTGGACCTTCTATATTAGGTCCTTGAACCTTCACACTAAGGTATTTTTACAGACTATATCCTCATGTTCTTCTCTCTTTTCTTGCCTTATTGTTTTCTTTGATTTCTAGGGATATTTATAGGGTTTTTCTAGGTTTTTTGGAGGATTCCCTCAAAGATTGATCAAAGCTCAGTCCTTTGATTAAAATGAGAGAGCTCTGGACAAATGTTAATAGCTGGAACTTGCCTTTTAATGGTTCTTAAGGATAGTGGTTTTGCCTAGGTGGTTTTCTCTTTCTTGGAGAAAAAGACATGCATTTCTCACCTTTTAATCTTAGATGAAAGATTTATAACCCTTGATAACAACCATATGAGAGTTCTTAAGTGTGAACACATGAAAAGGTTAGGTGGTTTTGCACAGATGGGTATCTAGTAAAGGCTTACTGAGTTGGCCACTTTGAGGCTTCCCTAGAGAAACTCTGATGTAAATGTCATATCTTCGGAGTGTATTATATAAGCAATTTTAGGGAATAATACATGGATCGAGGGATGACAATTCCTTCTAGGCTTAGAGCTAAGCCTAAATCTGTGATTAATAGTCTTTAACCATATCGGAGTCATCCTTTCAGGATTCATAAAGACAGGATTATACTAGAAAGGAAATCTATTCTTTAAGAAATATTTGGCTGTCATTCTTGCAGCTTCAGAAATTACTGGCTTTCTCAATACCATGTTTTCTGGAACCCATTCTACATTAACAATCTTAAAAGCATGAAGATTTCCATCTTTTCTCCCTTGGCTTCTATGTAAGGAACTACCACATTCTTCACTATTTTCATGGTCTCTTTAACCTTAACTATCACCAATGTTTCATTCACAATGTACTTCAAACACTGATGTAAGGATGATGCCACAGTGCGAACAACATGTATCCAAAACCTTCCTAATAAAATAGTGTATGATGGGTGAATGTTTATCACTTGCAAAGTTACTAAAAAAACCTGCGGGCCAATACATAACTCTATTTTAATGGTCCCCACCACTTTCATTGGGAAACCATCATAAACCCTAGCCATCATGGTGCTTAGCAATATATGTGTTGAATCAATTGGCATTTCATTTAACACATGTTTTGGGAGTACATTTAAAGTTGAACCATTATCCACCAATACTTTGCCAATGGTGCAATCATTGCACCTTACAGTGATGTATAGAGGTTTATTGTGATTTGTTCCCCCAGCATCGAGCTCGTCTTTGGTGAAGTATAGGTAATTCATCATATGGATTCTTTTGATTAGATGCTTCATAGTCCTTTAGGCCATATCTTAGGGCTCACATTCCTCGTTCAAAATTTTTTACAGCATATTACATTGGGGTTTAGAGCTCAGGATAAGAGACATCAGGGATATCCTAGCAAGGGTTTTCTACAGTTGTTCTACCATAATGTACTCAATGTGCTTCATCAACTTCCATACCTTTGATGGCATCTACAACCTCTTTGTCTTTGGCTTTTCGTTGTTTTTCTAGTTCTTCAAGCATAAAACACCTGCCACTTCGAGTTAATCCATCAATCTCGATCTGGAACACAGGAGCAAGTCCCTCAAAGATGGGAGGATTACAATAGTTATGAGGCAATGCATGATAGTTCTCATTATGGGTAAAGGTAGGCCTTGTTAGGACAAGCTTCAATAGACTGCTCTCGGTATGTTGGAGCCTATATACCACTACTTGCTTCTTTTAGAAGCTTATTAAGCCTACAACATCGTCTTTTTCTTCCTTCTCTATTTGTAGCAAACCACAAGTTATCATTTGTGTCACCTCTTGGTGAAACTCTTCACATGCATTGATGTTGTGTTCCATTTCTTTATGGAACATATAAAAGTTGTCACTCTTCCCTAAACTTGATTTATTTTTTGTTGGCAAGCACCTGACTTGTACTAGCATGTCATACAACCTATCCATGACTACCCTTAAACCTTTCTCGTTCTTCCTCCCAAACTCAACAACATTTACTCCCCCACTACTAGAAGCATGAATAGGTAGGGGGTTTGAATTGATATTGGGGGCATCTTCAAAGGTTATTCACCCTACTTTGAATAATTCCAAGAGCTTCCTCTTAAATGTTGAGCAAGTATCAATATTATGACCGGGATTCCCATCATGATACTCACAAGTTAGCTTTGGTTGTACCAATTTGGGAAGGAAGGTTTTAGTGGTGGATATAGAAGATGGGCCACATGATTTATGCTTAGTAATTTTACTTATATTTGTTTTAAGGGCATAGATAGAGGTAAGATTTATTCTTAGTTTCTTTGGTAGGATCTTCTTGGATTGTTTTCGGCTTTGTTTTCTTGTAGGTTAGTGAGTTGGTTTACTGGAAGAGGTTTAACAAAGCTGATACTTGATATTTTGAAAGACAGGGTTTGCTGGATATGGTAGCTTTGGGTTAGGAAATTTTAGTTTTGATATTTCTTTTTTACCCTTATATCCTCCTTCTATATTGCCTACCTCAGCATCTTTTTTTTTTCCTAGTAAACCCCTTCTTTTCAGTAGGTTTTGATATTCTATCAGTTATTATCCCTTATTCTATTCTCTTAGCAATAATAACATCATCATAAAAATATTAGGCGGAGCTACCCATCAAATGCTCATAATAGGGGGGTTTAAAAGTATTGACAAATACATGCATTGCCTTGTTTTTTTTACTTATGAGTATACTCCCTTACAATTTTCTTGTTGTTTTTCTCCATTACCATAAAACTTATCCGTTCTGGAGCGATGTCAGTATTTAACTTATATTGCTTCAAGGAAGCATCAACAAGATCACTCTATTTTTTGATCTTTATGTTATCTAAGATCATGTACCACCTTAACACAGAATCAATCAAGTTGTCTTAAAATAAATGAATGAGGAACTTCTCATCGTGTATGACTTCTATCATTTTGTTGCAGTTAGACCTTAAATGTGTATTAGGGCATTCCAATCTCGTGTACTTGATAAATTCTAACACTTTAAACTTCTTGGTCATCATTACATTTGGCATCAGACATATCTCAACTGCTATAATCAGGTCATAAAAGTCAAATCCCTCAATAGCCCTCAATCTTTCCTCTAAGGCAACTCACTTATCTTGGTTGGAATGATCAGGGGGTTTAACTCTGGTGGGGTTCTTTCATTGTTAGATCTATTATGGCTACATTTGAGTAGGCATAATCGGGCGAGCCATCGGAATGCTTTTTGTTCCTTATGGTTCAGCCAATGGTAGTATGGCCAGCTACTGACTATATGTCCTTTTTCCAGGCTGCACTAGCGAGGAGTTGTTCGAGTAAACTAGCCATCTGAGTTATATTATTCTTAACGTCTTCCAACTCTTTAGTATTGTAGACTCTGGTAAGGGACCTATATTTCGAATACCTGCCATGCACATTCCATAATTCATAAATGTAGATGCATATGGACATATGATTATGCATGATCATGTATGTTGGATATAGATTAGTTGTACCTCTGGCTGATATATAACCACCATTCCTTTTATAAACAAGTAGGGTTTTGATCCTTTTGTAGCTGCTGAGATAATTTAATCTAAGCTAATGCTTAATAAAAATACATTCATAATAAAGAGATATTGCTTATAAGGTTTGATGTAAGCCCTTTTCATTAATACTTCATGAAAACTTTTACATTTGAAATCTAGTCTACTCATCATCATCATTTACAAGGAGAAAGGCAAAGCCTTTATTTTCTATGTCCTTAAGAAAAGCATCAGTCTCAACCATGCTTTATTGACATCAATGGACATCCCTTTCAACTTGTCGGGCATTGTGGCGGATTTTTTAGGCATAAATAAAGACCCGTTCAATTTGCTCATCCATGTTTCTCATCTTCTTGAAGAGGAACTTGTTGTTCTTATTTAGTTGATTGTTTTTTGTGTTAATCATATGGTTGTGGTGCTCGAGTGGTTCTTTCTTTTCCTCCAAATGTTTTTCCATGGCCTATTCTTTGTCAAGCTTATCCTTTAGTAGTTTAATCTCATTTCTCATTTTATCCAAATCAATTTTGAAAACCCTGATAGTTTTTTATTTGGCTTTTGCTTCAAATAGCTTACTTTCCAGCATCACATGCTTCTTGTATAGCCTTTCATATTACTCAATCCAGTTTTCTAATTCAGCTTGGGTTTTTGAAGACATAAAATTGGTTTTCAAAGCCTTTAGCTTAGTACTAGTTTGCATCCAATGTGCTCTCTATTCTTCTCGCTTTTCCTCAGCTTAATTTCTAGCTGCCTTTTCTCCTTATAGTTGTTTCTCTAAAGACATCATTTTCTTGTCCTTTTCTTCAAGTTATTGTTCTGCAAACTTTTTTTAATTTCTCTTTAGAGAGGATTTGCTTCTCGAGGGATATCCTAAAGGCTTTACCGGTGACCACCTCTATTTGGTGTCTTTCTAATTGTTCTCTCAACTCTTCCTCGTTGTTAATCCTTTTTCTTTTGGTTGGTTCAATAACTTGTGTAGTCTCAGCTTCAAATCTAAGAGTCATGAGGATGGTGACTAGTTATAGATTTCTTCACCTTGGATATTTTTTATTAGTGACTAGATCTCTTAAACAATATGTTTTTTTTTAACTAATACCAGAAACTTCTAGTCTTGCTTGATGTTCTGCATAACTTCTAAAGTAGATTGATCCTTGAATAACCTAGAGAATTGTGATAACCTGGTCATCTTTGGCACATGTTATACGCCCCCAAGTTGCCTCACAACCAAAACGGGTGTATAGCTGACATATTTGGTCACTCCCATCAGAGACACCTATCATCTTTACCCATAAATCATTAAGCAATATGTTGCTCTCATCCATAGGACTTTCCACTTCACTTCTCATTGTGGGATTCTATGCAATTTTACTTTCTAATTTTCCTCACTCAAGTCCTTCCATTCCTCTTCTTTAACTATCTCTAATGGTCTTTGACTAAACCACAATAAGTTGTTAAATATCAGCCTTTTGGTTTCTATATAGCTAATCAACCATATGTACGTCAACTGCTCAAAACATATCATTGATCCCTTACCAACCCTCCTATAATGGTTGAGTGTTAAGATAGTTTTTGCTAGTATCTTCGTAGTGGGATTTATCTGAGTGTTTTCATATGCAACAAAAGCTGCAATTGCCTCTAAAATGATTATTCTAGTGAGGTCTGGAAATATTTTTCCCTTTTCTTTAACAAATCTAGATTCATTCTTCCTCCTTTCAAATACCTCTTTGATCATCTTCCATTTTAGGCTAGTATCACTTTTCTCTAATATCTTAAGGAGATCTAGGACTTTGATCAATTCAGTTAACACTTTTTCATGCCTTTGATAGAAGCAGACTTTGTATAGATTTCAAGGGAATTCGATCAATAAACCATATTCTTCCAAAGTAGGACATATATCTACATTCCTAAAAGTGTGCATTCCAAAGTGATACATCATAAATAAACTAGTGATGCATGAAGATATTCATCCATATCCAACATAAATACATAAGCTGGATAAAAAATGTTAAAGCATAAAAAAACAAATGTGAAAATTTAAACACATCAATTCAAATATACCATATAAAACACACAGAACCTAGTCTAAGACTATAAAAACAAAAAAAACAAAAATTTCTTAGTAGAGTCACTATTTTGTCGCATGTGGGTGCGCAATGTAAAGGGATGTCAGGATCGAGGAGTCGCCACCTAATTGTTTGGTTCAGGGTCACTAGGAGACTTGAGTGTACTGGTCTTTTCAGAAATTTTACGGGTAAGAGACTGGTTGTGGTTAGAAAATGTATTAGCACCCCTAACACATCTTCCCTGAGGTAAGTTGTATTATGTGATTTAAATATAGTTTAAAGGTTCTGTTGGGTTTCTAATCGATGGTTTGTCTATGGCTCATAATAAAAATTTAGTCCCATGAATAAATCTAGCTTTTTGAATTTATTATGGGCTCGTATGCCTAGATAAATTCTTATAGAAAGGGTCTATATAGGTACCTTGACATGGTTCACATATCATGAAAGGCTAAAGGTTTCTCCACAACTTGTATATAATGGTGAAAAATAATCTTAATTGAAATTGATGAATATCTAAAATAATCCATAAAAGTTTCTAGTCAACTTCTAGTGTTTAAATACCAGTCTACTTATAGGTCCAATATTTATACTAGAATGTTGACCATTAATTTGCATGAATTAAAATTTTAGAGTTATGAAATATTGGGCAAATTCTTAAGGAATTTTAAAAATTTGGTATAATTTTCAAAAGATTCAAAGGAAAATCAACACAAGTATTTTTCTAAAACTATGCTAAAAAAAGTTCTCTTTTTATAAATAAAAATACAATTTTTATAAGGATTGGGCCATATGCAACATGGAAAAATAATTTTTTTAGGGTCATTTTTGGCAAAATCATATTTTTGTTCAAAACAACACTGTCAAAATAGGCCTAAGAACGTGTTTTCTAAACATGCCCTCAAGCCAAAATTCTTTTTATCAAAACAGTAACAAACCAAATAAAGCCTTAAGTATTTTCCCTGATTATGACCTGACGGGGTCGACTCGAAAACAATGATTCAACCATGAACCAAACCAAAAGGCCAAGGTTTAACCCAAAACTAAACTAGAACAGAGATTTAAACCAAAACAAATCAAAACTTAAAAAAATATATAAAGTTTTCTAACAAAAACATATCAAAACCAAGGAAAATAAAGAACACAAAGAATTATGAAGAACTTTCAAACTTAAACTCAGCAACATAAACATCAAACCATACCAGAATTCAAGCAATAAAAATCAAGGTTTTGTTCGTAATCATGCATAGATCAAGAATCAAGCATCCATATTTTTCGATTAACACTCAAAAGCCACGATTTGATCAATATATGTTTAGGTAGTCGAAAGAACCCTAGAATCTAAATGCATGAATACGTGTGATTGATGCGTTTTAACCTTAGATTGTTTGCTAAAAATGACTAACTAAAATGTCTGTGCCAAGAATTAACCTAAACAACTAAAAAACAAGAGGTTAAGGAAAAGTTTAAATGAAGAACATGAACCTAGAATCTAGAAAATTTTAAGAAATTGAAGAACTAATGCTAAAACCCAGATTTGGCCTTCTAGACCTCTAAACACACTGTTTTTGGTCCTACAAACCACATTATCTATACCAAGCATAGATGAATCTAAAGAACTAACAAATAATCAAATCATCAATAACATGCATAAAGTTCCAAAGTTAAAACTACCAAGATTAAAACTACCAAAGCTAAACAACAAACATATTCATGCTATTTGAATTCAAATCTTGACATTTTTAACATCTATATGCCAAAAATACTTGTATGAACTATGATTTTGCATTAAAAACATCACATTGATCAACATGGTTCAACAAATGTAAGATAAGCTCAAATAACATAAAAAAAAGGTTTAAAAATTAAGAAAGCATGAATGTGCAGGCCACATAGACTCCATCCTTGAGTTTTCACATGGTTATACCTTCTCCAATCTTGTTGGCTATAGGCTGTTACTTCCCTTCTCTTTTCATTCCTTCTTTCCCTTTCATTTTCTATTCTTTCTAAAGCTTGCTGAACCTTCTATGTTAGGTCTTTAAACCTTCACACTAAGGTCTTTTTACAGAGTATATCCTCACGTTCTTCTCTCATTTTTTTATCTCTTTTTTTCTTTGATTTCTAAAGGAATTTATAAGGTTTTCTTGGTTTTTTGGTGGATTCTCTCAAAGATTGATCAAAGCTCACTCCTTTGATCAAAATGAGAGAGCCTTAGACAAATTTTAACATTTGGAACTTGTCCTTTAATGGTTTTTGAGGATGGTGGTTTTTCCTAGGTGGTTTTCTTTTTCTTAGAGACAAAGATATGTATTTCTCACCTTCTGATCTTGGATGAAAGATTTATAGCCCTTGACAAGAACCATCTAGGAGTTTTTAAGTGTGAACACATGAAAAAGTTAGGTGGTTTTGCCCAAATAGATATCTCAATCAAGGCTAATTGAGTTGGTCAATTTCAAGGCTTTGCTGGAGAAACTCCAATGTAAACATCATCGGTGACTGCCTGAACTTGGTAAAGAAGATGCACACCTTTCTTTTAGATCTATCTTTGCTTTATTTGGAGGTTTGTAGCTCTATATTCATTCGCTTGAAGGTGCTAACTCGATTAGCCTGTAATCTAAAAATGTAGTGATGATTGATCAATGACATGATGTTGGAGACTTTTATGGAAGAATTGGGATGTAAATGTCCAATTTCATAAAAATAAGGTTGTAGAGGGGATGTTATTCTTCCATTTGCAAAAAACCTTGTGTCATTTGGAGTTTTAGAACTTCACAACAAGCTATTGGAAGGTGTCAACCTAATCATCCAAAATGCCATAGAAAGAGATGAACAGTGGGTAAATGATGTGTCATCTAGGTTAAACCCCTATAAATTAGGGTTTTTAATTTGGAATCTGACAAATTTTATTTTAGTCCCTATTCTTCCAATTACTTTTAATTGCACCTAAAATTGCCTCCCAAACTCTTAATTTCATGTAATTTCACCCTTGCAAAACTCAATAATCAGCCTTAAAGTTTAACGTCATTTTCATCTTGGTCTTTGGTTTTTAATTTGTGCATTTGGAACCTTAATTGACCATTAAACTTTTAATTTTCTTTAATTTCACCCCTAATTTAGTCAATTTCAGCCTTTGAAGTCTTGCATCTTTTACGATTTGGTCATTGGTTTTTAATTTCTTCAATCAAACCCCTAATTGGCTATTAAACTTTAATTGTTTTCATAATTGAGCCTTTAATTTGACCAATTAAACTTTTCAAAGTCTGTTTTCTGTCCCCCAAACTTCAATTTCTTCCAATTAACATGTAAAAACTGATTTTCCTTCCAAAATCTTCATTGAGTCCTTACTTGTTCAAATTTGTATTTCTTTACCCCAAATAAAACTATTTTCACTGAATCGGTCTTTTGTCAATCAAAATTAGGTAGCTAATTTTTCCAATTTTGCACATTCTTGTCCTTCAACTTTTCGACTTGTTATTTTGGTCCTTTACCACCAATTTGGGCAATCTTCTAAGCTTTCTTTATGTAAATCCTTTTGTATTTTTATTTTCTTGATTTTTTTATGAGGTTAAAATGGGTAACAAAAATATCCAATAGGCTCGAGAAAAATATGTGTCATGAAACATATCTATCTGATATAATATACAACCCGATATGACTGCCAATTACATACCGATGAAACAAATCTAAAAACCAACTCCAATTACTATTTCTCTCTTCTTCAATGATAGCAAAGTATAATAAATAAACTCCATTATTCATATCATAAGCAATTGCAACCAATAACTTTGTCATGTACTTACCTTAAAGGTGAGTGTTGTCAATATTAATTAGAGGACAACAATATTGAAACCTATCAATTGAAGCACCAAATGCCCAAAATGCTCTTCCGAATATTGCCTTATTATCATCAACCATTTTATGATCCTAAAGGACAATTGTTCCCAGATTTGAATCTCTAATGGCTAGTAGCATTCTAAGTAGGTTTTGAAATGATTGTCTGTGTGTACCAAACAACCACTCCAATACTTTTTGCTTAGCCATTTACGCTTTCTAATATAAGACATCATGCTCATAATTCCTCTTCATGATATTTTGAATCGTTGTAACACTCATACTTATATCTCTTTTTATAATTATCAACATCACCTCAGCAATGAGATCTGATTCAATCTAACAATGGCGTTGCAGAACAAGGGGGTTCCAATGTATAGGTGACCCTTTAAATTTTGGAATATCTTATGAATTAGACCTTTGGTGATATCCCTTATGCAAATACCATCTACATCCTAGTTCCTGAATGTATTGCAATCGAACATAAGTTTTAGTTGAATGATGGACCTTGTACTACAATGAATTGTTTATATATCACCGCTTAACTATAGTAATACATTCAAACTTATATCTAATTATTTCTCCAACCTCCAATTCATCAATTGATAAGCCTGAATGCCTTTGACTATTAGCTCAGTCATTGCATCTGTATTGGTTATCTCAACTTACAAGCTCAAATTCAAGAGTAAGAGGTGTCATGTATTGATCAATAGGCTCAATTAACTTAACATTCCTATCTTCCCTATCTTTATCCTCAACTTCAACTCTATTAATGTGACGATCATCATTTTTGTTACTTGGTTTGAATTCTTCATAGCAATATGGAATGGATTTCATACCTAACTAATGTTCCGTATTAATAATTTCTTATACCGATATTGATCTCCTTACATTGCCATTTAATGTAGATGGACCAGCTGCTTATGTGGTTCTATATTGGGTCAACTTCATACTAGAAGGGTTTTCTTATCTAATTCTACTATTTAAATAGAGCTCTAGCATATTAATCTCATTAATCTTGCATTACCACCTAACCTAGATGGACCAGCTACTCATGATATTTGTGTGGTTCTGTAAGAGTTATTAAGAAACTGGGTTAACTCCATACTAGAAGAGTTTTCTCGTCCAGGTATACTATTGAAATAGAGTTTTAGCATATTAATCTTATTAATCCCTGCAAACCCAAACATTGAACTCACGCTTTTGTCACTATAAATTAGGACACCGATATAACGACCTTGACTAACCCTAATTTGCAACATCCTCCAAGTTATTTTAACTTCTATTCCAAATATAATCTAGCCAAGTTGTTCACATAACATTCTAGATAACTCGTTAAGAGATATATCTAATGTAGAAGTTAGGAACTTATAGCTTCCTCCATTATAAATGATACCATTGTTGGTATTAACAATGATACCATCGTGGAAGCATATTATTCCTAAATTATAAGACAATATGTCAAACAACACAACAAAACACAGTTTTAATTTATTAATATCTTGTGGTTAATCAAAATACATAATTTATCAACAAAACCATAACGGTAATATAATTGGCGAAAACCTAAATTCATCAAATTAATTAGTGAACACCTTAATTCATCAAATTTGCTATCATAACAAAATTATCAACCCAATTAATATATTTCAAAGCTAATTATCTTATTTTATATCTAATTCGATATAATTCCTAATTAAACCTAAATAAACACTAACTCTAACCTTAATTCACAATCAACAATAACCCAAAATCATTGATTATTTTACAAAATAACCTAATTATCAACTCGTATCGTATCTAATTAACCTAATTATAAAAAAACCCTAAATTTTTCAAAAAAATCCTTAATTCTAAACCCTAACATTTTTTAAATTAAATTAACAAGCAAAAATTACATGAAATGGGGTAAAGGGAAAGTGTTGAATATGCCTCTAAGTATAAAATATGGGTGGTGGTGGTGGTGACTAGTGGTGGCAATTATGACCGGAAATAGTTTGACAGATGGTGGAGAGAGAAAAAGTGTGGTGATCTCATGGTGTTTTTGGTGTGTTTTATGGTGGGGAGAGGGAGAGAAGGAGGTCGTTAAAGAGAGAGAAGAGAGGGGCAACTAGTTCTGGGGAGAGAAGGGGGAAGAAAAAGAGAAGAAAGGAATTTTGGATTTTAATTTCATATGAAGTTGAAGATGTAATATGTAACTCGCATGTCACAGATCCAATTTGCAACTTGCGAGTCACATATATCTTCTACAACTTATTAAGTTATGCTATTTTTACTTTATCTTTTTTTTTAATTGTGCTAAAAACCTAAAAAAAACTATGCTGAGCTTAGCTATGATGTGAGGACCACATAAGGACACTTTTTTTATTATCAAAATGTAAGATGGTATTATAAACCAAAAGAAAGAAACAAGGCTGGAAACTAGCAATTTATAATATACATGTAAATATGCACAAAAAGAAAGAAACCTAAGGGAACAAGTAACCAACAGAACTAATTACATCAGAGCCAATGAAAAACAAGGCCTCCCTGACCTTTTACAACCAAAACTATCAAGGAACAAACTCCATAGAAAAAAAGGTCATGCAAGGCGTAGAGAAATTAGCTCTAGTGTGGTTGCGGTTGCTTTTCAAATAACTTTTCGTGCCAAAATGCATGCCAATAATTTTTTTTATTTTTTAAAAATTATATTTGACATCAGTACATCAAAATGATTTGAAAACACTAAAAATATATTAATTTGAAGTTAATAAAAAAAATAAAAAAATTTCAAATTTTTTCAAAAACGCTTTTTAAACATAAAAATAAATAGACCAAAGTTGCCAGCATTGGTTAAGCCAGGAACCTGTTTAGTAGGAAGGTGCCCAACGTAACCAACACGCAAAAACAAGGGATAAACTCGAACAAGTATAGACAGAAGCAGTATGGAGACAGCAGCAGCCATCAATGACAAAAGAGAGCAAGGCCTGCGATGAGTCCAGCAAAACCAGTAGAGGATAGATGCATCAAGTACAACAGAGAAGCCTGCATTTGAAATGAGCAGAAGATAGATATGAAGGCCTAGAGCCCCAACCAAGAAAACCAGGACAGAGATGAGGATGTCAACACCAGGCCATGGACAGCAGGCCTTTACAGTCCACATCATCAGTTAACGGGACACCCCTTCCTGAGCACCACTACCCAAAAACCAACAACAAAGCCATCTCAATCATAAACATTAAAAGCATAAGGATTCTTATCATGAAAATATAAGATAGTGTAGAACGTGATCTGAAATTGGCGAAACAAAAGGTCTACTGATGTAGCCGTGTGTTCAAAGATCCTCATGTTTCTTTCCTTCCAGATCAAGTAAACCACCAGGCCTAAGGATAGTCTCGGCATTCTAGTTTCAAGACTCTTCTCACCTGCTTTCAAACCCCTGACAGCACTACAAAGGGAATTCATATGCCTATTGAGGCGCAGCCATGATTTTATTTTTCCCCATAGAGTAGATATCCAAGTGCAAGCAAAGAAGAGGTGAGCATGGGACTCATCTGTTTGGGAACAGAAAACACAACAAGTATCTAATTGAGCATAGGCAAGTCTATCTTTGGTTTTCAACTTCCCCAATAAAGCCAGCCATAAGACAAAGTTGCACCTGGGCAAGGACCAATGTTCCCACACGATCTTTCTCCATGAAACAGGAGTACCTTTAGGTCGAAGATGCTCAAAAGCATTGGCAGTATAAGAATTAGCATTATTCTGCCAATTTTGCATCATAGATATAACCTGAGAGTGTCCTTCACACTCCTGCACTAGCTGGTCCTTAAGGAAGAGGATAGATTTCCACAGAGGAGAAGAAGATTTCTTAAACCCAGCATTCCAGAAAAGAGAGGAGAAGCCATCAGGCCCTGGGGCTTTGTCATTCCCAATGGAGAATAGAGCCTTCTTGATGTCAATGGACACTGGAGCAAGAAGGAGGGAGAGGAAATCGTCACCAAAGCAGGGACTGCTTTGCACAACATTGACATCAGGGAGTAGAGTGTATAGAAGTTCCAAGGAGCTGCTGATAGAACTTGGCACATTCTTTACCAACTTCTTCGACTGAAGAAGTAGAAATGCCATTATCACATTAGAGAGCTGGAATATGATTCCTTCTGTGCTTCAGACTCATCAAAGAATGGAAGAACTTGGTAACTTAGGCTGCCTTAGTTTTGCAACTGTTTTTGTGTGAGGGGTGCAACAAATGTAGCAAAATGTTGGGTAACAAATGAAATTTCGTTCCGTAGAATGTATCATTCCAAAAAAAA